>OJDR01000022.1_pt1 | contig 72572 bp, 66 predicted proteins | sample 1593081 | NCBI WGS metagenome assembly OJDR01 (sample SAMN05416873, study PRJEB24817) | seawater metagenome | isolation source: Sea water | place: Canada:Atlantic | collected 2013-11
CTCGTTCAACAATAGGATAAGTCGCGGCTATCGCGCGACTTATCCTTATTCGTTAAGTTTTCCCTACTCATTTATAACAAGTTCTTCTGGAGCATCTGAAGTTCTGCTTTTAGCAACAATATCATCGGCTGAATCATATTGATCTTCAGATAGTCTATCCAACTCGAGCTTTAACTTCTCATTCAAGTAATCGTGCTTCAATTCAAATTCTGTAAAGACCTCACTCCACTTGAATACATATATTTTATATTTACCCGTAAAGGCTAATCCAGCTTCTCCATGACTTTTGTGACTCTTGATTTGATCTGCAATATAATCTGTTGAATCAAATTTATTACCTATCAAATAGAATTTCCATTACATATTTTCAGCATTAAATTGTGACTCTGATTGTATGACTTGGTAATAATCATAAATTTGATCGAATTCCTTCTTACCAAGCCTGATATTTACAGGGTGTTTTAGTTCTAACACTACGTTCTCAATCTTGTTTTGCTTTTTTCCTTGCCTTACAAGGAATAAATCCATTTCTCTATTTTTATATTTGTGATCAATTGCCTTTTTATCGCCGTTATTATTAAGAATATAAGTAAGCCGTCTGAGTGCTTCTTCAAATTTTGGCTCGGCAGCAGTTAATAATTGATACTCTTCGCCAATTAACCAATAATTTTTCTCCATCATCTGCTGTAAGTGCGGAACTTCACCAGCATACATTTTTGGATCAAACACAAGCTTCTTAAATTCTGCAACGGATTTATATCGGTCACTAATTAATTCGATAGTATTTATAATGGATGAAAGCTTTGTAGTTTGTAGCTGTTTAGCAAATTTTTCTCTTTCCGTTGATGAGAGATCTACAACATTTTCTAATATCCTAAATAGATCGTCTATCTCACCTCCTTCAACAATTAGGGACATAAAACTAACTAAAGTCTTTTTTTGAGTTGTATTTAGGTTTGTAAAAATTCGAGGGTCTACTTGGTACAATTGGCATACCATTTCCTTAATGTCTTCAGCTCGCATAACCTCCCAGCGGTTATTAGCATTATAATTAGGGAAAATACCTTTAGTCTCATATTCTTCTACTAAAGATTTAGCGTAATCAACAATAAATGGTTTTCTTTTATCTCTAAGAAAAGCATTTATTTTATGAATTAGCTCTTTAAATTCATTGGATTTGTCATTATTTCCATTAAACAAGTCTGATTGACCATCACTCTCTTCACACTTGAATTCATTAAAATATTCGCTTTCAATAAATACACTATGATAAAACTCATCGCCCTTATTATTTAGAGTAGTAGGCTTTGAGTATTTAAATTTAGATTCGTTACTTAAACAGTAATATCTGGAAAAATGACGGTTAAGTTTGCTTTTCCATTGTATGTATTTAACATCAAAAACTTGACCTTCTACTTCAATTTTCAAGCTATCTTGATCTTTAACCAATGAACTTACTGTAATTGGCTTGCCATTTATAATAATCGAAAAACCTAAGTCTTTTCGTAACTCTAAAAACCAAGCAAACTCTTTTTTGAGGAACCCAATTAATGTATTTTTTATATAATAATCAGACAGGTCAAAAATATTATTAAAGCTGACGATTGTCCCTGTCTTTTGGATCTCACACTCTTCCTCTTTTGATGGGTCGTATTGATCAATTTGTGACTCATCAGCTGTAATTGTATATTCGAAAAACTTACCATTTTTTTTGTAGCAAGTTCTCCAGAGAGCAGTTTGAGAAAAGTGATAAAATGTAAGTCTTCCTAAGCCATTCTTTCCATGAACTAAAGTGTGCTGAACCTCACTATCTCGTTTTTCTGAAGATAAGACCGGCTTGAATTTATTGTGAACTTCTTTAAGTGGCATACCATTGCCATTATCAGAAATTGAAAGCTCATAAATATCTCCAATCTCTGTTGCAAGGTAATCAATTTCTATTGTATTAGCACCGGCATCGAAACCGTTCCAAATATACTCTGCAATGGCTCGATATGGCTTGATGCTTTTAAGCCTATTTTTAATCCCTTTAGCATTTACTTCTACTTTACTCATTTTAATCCTTTATGAATACACTCATATACTTGATGAAAACTTAACAATTTTAATCATGCGCAAGCGCGTATATCTAAAATAACTATGGGGTCTCGTTACCCCATTTTTATTGAAATAACCGGCACAAGCCAAGCACCATGTAATATTCAGACATAGCCTAAAGTGCCAGCCTTGCTTGCCATTGGGATCAGGTCTTGTTTTGTGCGCTTAGGCAAAAGGCAAGACTTGACCCTTTTGGCTTATGACCCTTTTGGCTTAAAGGCAAGACTTGACCCTTTTGGCTTTAGACTTGACCCTTTGGCTTTGGCACATTGTCTACTCGTTAGACTAAAGGTATTAACCTAACAGCAGACGAACATTTTTATAACGCCACTATGATGGGTGTCTTATTTAGTTTGTAGGTGGCTTATTTAGTTTGTACTAAATTTCAATTCACTCATAAGCTATTTAGAGTAAGATATACTAGTTTAATTATACATTTACTCCGGCAAATAAAGATAGATTAGGCACCACATATTACCTGCAACGTGAATAATCATAGATTTTTTTGTACTCAGACGGTTGGTTACTACCATACATATTTAATGTTTTTTCGATTCCTTCTGTTCTGCCAATACCTCGAGCCTTGTAACCAATTAACTCTTTTTCATTGTCAATCTTTCCTGATGAAATTAGATTCTCTATTATTTTTTTTGCTTTCAAAGTATGCAAATCATATTCACTAAATAACTTTGCATAGAAAGATATCTCTATGCACTCTATTTGCTTAGCATATTCCCACCCAATCTCAGTTCTTTCTTTGGGACTTAATGTGCCAGTCAGTCCTGTATTAGATAGGAGGAGCAAGGTCACCATTAATATTTTTTTCATTACAATTTCCTTATTAATACTGAAACTATCGAAAATTTTTTATCTATTTTTGATTTACTATACATATGCCTTCAAAGTTGATAGCAATTTCTCCCTTACAGGAAGAAACCGTTTTAAATCTAAGCGGTTATCGATATAGTAGAGTAAGAAGTCTGAGACATTTTGTCTCTCTTCGACTCTAAATTCAATATGCTTTCCGGTGACTTTTTTATTTATGACTGGTTCTGTGGATTCAACGAACTGATCTGATGTTAAGTCATAGACTCTACCGTCAATCTCCACCCAAAAGTGATAACCTTCGTCATCCTCATCAAACACTCTAAAGCCTTTGATTATCTTTATATCCGCATCAGGGTACATAACCTTTGCAATATGACCAAAGTATATAGAGGCACCTTCACAGCAGTTTTGGGGAAAACTGTAGAAGAAAGGTATATCTAATTCTTTGTGATTCTCTTCAAATATGACTCTTAGTCTTAGAGCTAATTTTATCAAATTATCCATATACTATTCTGCATAACGCCTGCTAGCAGGTGCGCAGAATGCGCCCTTCTGGCTGGCGTTGTTATATTTATTTAGGGATTGATCTAATTTGTTCATTTAGCGATTCAATCTTTGTATTTAATTCTGAAATTATATTGTCTTGTTCTTTAATTCTTTCTGAAATTTTAGGAACATTAAGTACTAGAGCTTCTGATTTTTCTTGACTCGATGATTCAATGAGTCCTGAGCTTAATGAATTAGACGCTACAACTAAAATAACTGAAATATAATATATAATTATCACATTCTGCGTAGCTAGTTCTTTAAAATAGAATATAACAACACTTTTATACACATTGCTTTTAATTCGTTTTCTGACCTTAATGATTCGGCGTATCTTCTTAATCCTTTCAAAAACACCTATATTTGCGTGCTTACCTAACAAGAACCTTGAAATACTTCTAGCCCCATAATTCATATTAAGTGCAAAAAGTAATGCCCCAATACCGATAATGCTTAAAGAAAGAAAACTGCTGATTATGTGTATATTTTCTTCTAAGCCATCTGACTTGGCCAAGGCTACCCTCCCGCCTAAAACAAGAACTGTAGCGATACCAATATTTCTAATGTGGTCGAAAATTGGTTTTGGATCTCGATTGTATAGATCTAGCAATTTAGAGAATATTGACAAATTCACCTCGAAAAATATAACAGTTTTATTCATGCGCAAGCGCGTATATCTAATATAAAGATGGAGTCTCGTTATCCCATTTATATTGAAATAACCGGCACAAGCCAAACACCATGTAAAATTCGGACACAGTCTAAAGTGCCAGCCTTGCTTAATCAAACAACAAAATTCATTTTGGTAAATTTAAATTAAAAACTTCTACTTTGAAGTAAAGATAGGTAAGGACTACTGTAAGGCTATTTAAAAAGTGGTAGAAAAATAGAACACAACACGCCAAATCTTAGTGATTTTCGTGCTCTGTTATTTCTTTTATTCTTCTTACCGAACCAAACGCGAGCCGATAATCATTCGCGACTTTTTGTGGCCTTTATTGCAAAAGCCTAATTAAGTATATAAATGACCAAAGGCCACAAGGGGAGTAAAGGGGGTGGAAGGGGTCTCCCCCTTCAAAGGAAAAACATCTAGCTATTGCTAATAAGAAAACCAAAAACCATGAGCTACAGATAAATCACCCCAATTGCTCCAATGCCCTCCGAAAACCCACACCTAAACCCTTTGGCTCCACCCGAGTCAAAGAAACCGAATCACATTCCTGAAAAACCCGAAACATATCCACCGCCTCCACAAGCGCCGCCATTAATAAATCCTCATCAAAATCATGTTCTTCAAAGTGCAAAAACTTAATCTCCAAGTGGCGAGTCTTACGATGGGCCTTACAATCCATACGCCCGATGAATTCACCACGAAACAAGAGCGGCAAACTAAAATACCCATACTGGCGTTTGGCCTCGGGCACATAACATTCAATTTGATAATTATATTGAAACAAATCTTTAAGGCGATCACGCTGAATCACGGCGTTATCAAAAGGTGAGAGAATCGTTAACTTATTATTTAGCCGTGACAGTCGACTATCCAAGCCACCTGCTTCTATGAAGTATTCAGCAGTATCACTATTAGTAACGCATACCTGCACTTGCTCTAAATCACCCTGTGCTAGTTTATCGCTCAGTAAAGCTTTCATGGTATTACGCAGTTCTTTATTGCGGCGCAAATAAACAAGCCCTTTAAGATTCACTACTCCATGGCAACGTAATTGTTGCTGCAATAAATGTTCGGCCAGTTCTTTTACGCTGGGCACTTGGGTGTTGATATGGCTTGGCAATACTCGCTCGGTAAGATCGTATTGTTTTTGAAAACCTGTGCGGTCACAAACCATTAAGTCCCCTTGCATATACAACTGCTCTAGGGCTTTTTTGGCGGGCTTTAAATCCCACCAACCGCCGCGCTTGGTTTTATCGGCTTCAATGTCACGGGAGCGTAACGGGCCATCTAAACGAATTCGCGCCAATAATGCCTTCATGAGTTTTTGATCTGGGGTTTTATACCAATGGGTTTGGCCGCCTTTAATGGCATTTTTATAAGGCAGTGAAAAACGATAATCTTCCATGGGTAAAAACGCTGCAGCATGAGACCAATACTCGAAGATATCTCGCTCAACCAACATTTGGTTCATCATGTCCGGTTTAAAACTGGGCACTCTGGAATGCAGCACATGATGATGGGCGCGCTCCACCACACTAATAGTATCGATTTGTACATAACCTAAATGCTGAATGGCTTTTTGTGCCCCCGCTAAACCGCGCCCAAAAGGTTGAGCTTGCAATAAACCTTGTGAAGCTAGGGTGAAGCTTCGTAAACGGGCAAGATCTTTTGGCTTGGTAATTTCAATCATGGGGGTTAATTAGCCATCACTATTTTAAAAGAGTAAGCATTGTATCGTTATTTTTAAATTGCGCTATCTTGCGACCATTACCAGGTAATAATTAGTATTGAATAGCTACAGACAACTACCCTTCGATAATAACCACTAGCTACTAAACATTCTCAATTGTTCATAAACAAAAAAAGCCTTCTAAAAGAAGGCTTTTTAAATTTTACTGATTAACAAATTGCAGCAATATTTAGAACTTACAAACCCCTTCAGGGAAAATAGATTTCAGAGTTACAAGCTGCTCATCTGTTGGCACCCACTCTCCGTAAAGGCCGCTATCAAGCGCCGTTGTGATAGGTTGTAAACCACATTTAAATACATCGTTGCTTAGTGGTGCACCGGCCACCATACGCGAGTTAGTATAGGTTTTGTTGCGCTCAGTACACACACCCTTTTCTTGAGATTCATCTAGAATTCCATTCCAAACATCATCCCCTGCTGCCACCAATACACCCTCGGCATCAAAACATGAATCTTTAGCCAATAGCGGTTTATTGGCACTGATAGAGTTTTCTGGGTTGGCGGCCATGTTACTCATCCAATCATCCATCACATCTAAGGCTTCAGGCACGGCATCATAGTGATCACCTTCTTCGCTCGGGTCATAAAACCAAATAACCTGATTAGAAGCGTCACCATCGAAGTTAATTAGGCGCTGGCGTGTTACGAATGACTGAATGGTATTGTGCATATCCAATTGGGTTTCTAAATTCACACGAAGATCAATGGTGGGAATTTGAATGTCACCGGTATTTACAAAGCCAGCCGCCATGGCATTTTCAATGGCACCGGGGTCGGCAGTGGCACGTGGAGCTGGGGCAGTGCCGTCACTTAATTCAAAGTTACGGGCAGCCCAAGGGTCAATTTGCTCGGGGAATAACGACTTGGTAAAGTCGAGGGCACCACAAAGTTCAACAATATATGGGCAGCCTTCTTGAACCATGTCTGACTCTTGTTTCCAAGTGCCTGCATGAAAGTTTAAATCAATAAAATCATCTGGCGTTAGGGTACCGTCTACCAAGGCAGCCAAACCATATTGCACACCAACGTTATCCCAAGTACGGTTTGCATAGCCGTCATCCGCTACTTCATATACATTGATGGCATCGCCAAAGTGCGTCCATTCGGTACTCACTTGGTCTTCAGGGGAAACATTGTCAACCGTACCATAATGCGGGTTATAGACTAACGTGGATAGAGAGTTCCAGTTTTCAGAACACTCACTTGCACCTTTAGGAATATTAGGATGTACCAAGCCGTACTCAGATAACTCACTGGCTACGTCATTACTGGCGTTCATGCCTTCCACAAGAGTTCGTTGCGTCCAGTCTTTCCAGTGTGATTCGGGGTTTGCCATGAGCGTAAAATCAATCCAGCGCTCAATTAAACCACAGTCACCGGCAGGAATAGTTTGGCTGAGCATATCAGGGTAAGAAAACGATGGAATTATGGCATCCAGTAGGCCTTTATGATTTTGTGAATACAAATACTGTTGAATGGCACCACCAGACTGGCCAACGGCCACGGTGTAATCTGGAACAGCGTATTCGGTAATAAAGCGCTCTTTTAACATCAGGGCCGTTTCACCACCCACTTGCAAGTTATAATGAGTTTTAGCCGAAGTACCGGTTGAAAAAGCAACCGCATAACCACGTTTCAAGCCTTCCACATATAAAGCACGACGATTACTAAAATCACCTTGTCCGTGCCCAATGGCAGTACCACCACGGAAATAAAACAATAATTTTTTATTCCAGCTTTCTAAGTCTGGCGTTTCTAAATTCTGGCTGTCACTGGATAACATGGCAATGCTATACATGAACCGATTGATTGTTCCTCGCTCCCAGCGAACAACAAAATCAAGTTCTTGGCCATCACTAGTGACGGTGGTTGACATGTCTTCAGGGCGTTCCATGCCTTGAGTGTATTCAGCCCACGCACCGGCTGTTGTTAAATATTTAAATGAAACAACCACATCTGCCATGCAGTTTTCATCAGGAGCAGCTAAACCAATGTCTTCCATGTCGTCAGGATTACAATAAAAGGGTTGCTGCTGGGGCCCTGAAAAAATGGGCCCTGAAAGTGAATGATTGGTTAGAACAACATTTATTGGCTTTATGTCATAATCTTCGGCATCAGAGGTTACTTTTAACCTGTTTTCACCTTCAACCAAACCCGTAATTACACCGGTTAGGGTATGATTGTCTAGATCTTCCATTAAAACGCTTTTAACATCGCTACCATTTAATTGTACTTTTAAATGCTCACCCGTGATCTGTTCAGGCATCACCACTTGAATACGCGCTTCGCCACCACTTATCTGATCTTTTTCACTTGATAAGACATTCACATCAACACTAGTATCATCGGCTCCGCAAGCAACTAGGGACGCTAGAACAACCGGTATAAAAATTTTCCGGGATAATAAACTTAAACTCATAAAACTCTCATAATAAACATGAATAAACCCCAACATTCCATTGAGGGCTTTGTACACTTTTTTTCACGCGGCATTATAGGTACATAATTTTAAAAAGTAATGCAGATTATTTGATTGTTTTAAGTGGTGTATAACAGATTATAAAAAAATGTTTAGCCTAGGGTAATAAAAAAAGAAAGTTCAATAAAAAAGATACGTTAAAACGAACCAATCAAACACTGCTGGTGGGGATGAGGGGGTTTAAAGGCATGAACTTAACTTGGGGTTCCCTAAAACGATTTATCAGCACGATTGTCCCGAAAAACAAGTAATAGGCAAAGTGTATGTGAGCATAAAGGCAATACTGGCATGGCATGAATGGATTTATTAGGCAAACAGGTCTGTATAGACACGATCTTAAAGCTAGAAATTCCGACACTTTTGAATTAAAAGGCTCGGCATACGATTATTCTTAAAAGATAACTCAATATTTACAATCGGTGAAGGAAATACTTGGTGATTATCGATATGACTGCATGGCAAACATGATTTCTGGCGTTACCTTTAAACTAGACTAAATAATTCACAGGCGGATCGCTTTCGAAGACGATTTTCTCAGTAAATTCACTACGAGTGTTATTGAAATTAGGCTCGTAACTACACTGCTTATAATCTAGTTTTATTCTTAAAAAAACGTGTCGACCTTAACTTTATGCCGCACCTTTTTCACAGAAAGACCCGCTAATTATTCTAACGACTAGACTCGGATACACCCTAAATGCTGCCTTATGTCTTTTTAATTTTACAAGTTTGAGTAAATACTAGATGTAAAGCCTAAACACCTGCATAAAATCAAGCTTCATCAATACTCAAGAATGCCCTTAAAGCCTGAATAATTTCTTCACTCACCACTTTTAAGCGCGCCGAATGAAGCGTAGATAACGGCGATATTAACGACACCGGCACATCTGGGTATTGCCAATCATTTAACACGCTCACCAACTGGCCATTGTCTATGTCCTTTTGGCATAAAAAAGTGGGCAATACAGATACCCCCGCCCCCGTCAGCGTAAGCTTATACACGCTGGTAATCTGGTTGGTTTCCACCGCTAATGGGGTCTTAATGGTTTGTGTTTTATTGTTTTTGTTCAACCGCCAAACTTGATAAGGCTTATTCGTGGTTAAGCCAATGCAGCGCACGTTCATTAAATCTTTTGGGGTATTTAACTCAATTTTAGATAAATACGATTTGGCCACCACCGTAGCCAGTTGAATGTGACCTATGGTTCTTACCTTTAAGTTACTTTCTTCTAGGGGACCAATACGAATGGCAAAAACATTAAAACCATAGGTTTGGGGCCAGCGGGACACTTTATGCAGGAAGTGTATGCCGATGAAATTGGCAAGGGTTTGGCTGAATGGTTACAGAGCATTAACAGTAAAAAACTATTAACCAATAATTAACCGTTTTGGTTAATCATTCTAGTGAATAACATTAAATAAAAAGGGCAGCTTTTAGAGCTGCCCTTTTGGGTTTGATTATTAAATGCCTATTAACCAGTAGCCAAAAGCAAGTTAACTCACCGTTTGATAATAATTCACGCCGTTATCATCCATAGTGACACTTAACTCACCACGGGCCACTAGGCAATTAAGGTGGGCAAGGCTTTCGCCGGTGGCCATCAATAAATTGTTACGATCAATCTTGGCCCTGAACAAAATGGAAAATACATCAATGGCGCGCTTTGGGGTGACACATTCAACTTTCAGTTTTTCCATGTCGGATTCGTGTTCGTTAATTAAGCCCTTTAAACGTTCATGGGCACCCTTAAAAGGGCGGCCATGGGACGGCAACACTAAAACATCTTCAGGCAATTCATCAATGAGTTTTTGGCAGGAGTCTAACCAGTCTTGCAATGGGTTTTCATAAGGCTCGGTGGCGCGCAGGCTCACGTTGGATGAAATAGTGGGGAGTATTTGATCCCCAGATATAATTACGTTTAATGCTTCACAATAAAAACAAGCGTGCTCGGTGGAGTGCCCCGAGCCCACAATCACCCGCCATTGATGATTGCCTATTTTCACTACTTGTCCATCGACTAAGCGTCGGTAACTATGAGGCAAACCCCGCACAAATTTTCCAAAGCCGCCAAACTGGCCTATGTAATTTTCAATTTGTTCTTCATCAAATCCCGCCGCCTTATAAAAATCCACCGCTTCTTGTGGGGCTTCTTTATGAGAGTAATCCAGCAAGTGGCGGCAAGTAAGGTATTCACTGCGGGTAATAGAAAGCTCAGCTTTACAGGTGCGGGCTAACCAACCCGCTAAACCAATATGGTCGGGGTGCATGTGGGTGATGTAAATATCTTTAACCGGCTTATGGCTGCAATATTTATTGTGTATGGCCTGCCATAGCTCGATGGTGTCATCACTGGCCAGTCCAGTATCCACGATAGACCAATCGTCATCCCCTTCTATGGCCCACAGGTTAATGTGGTTCAAACTGAACGGCAGTGGCATGCGCAGCCAGTTAACCCCCTCGGCCACTTTCACTAATTCCCCCGCTTGGGGCTTTTCTTCAAACGGGTAGTTTAAATTGGCATCGCGCCTTGGTTGATTGGCTTCTGGCACTGAATATCCCCACGCAGTTAAGAAATCAGATTTTTTGTAGGCAATGATTGTAGCGGCTAATGAAGGGTGGAAGTAGCGAGCTTATAGAAAAGACTATTCCAAGCTCACCATTTAGTCAGCTAACACTCTACTTGATTGTTATTGTTATAGGGAATGAAATAAAATACCGTAAGCAATTAAATATTTATAAAAAAACGATTTCACTTTTTATTAATTAAAAAAATCTAACTTATAAAAAAATAGCCAAGGTTTTATCTTGGCTATTTTATAGTTTTTAATTATTTCACTCCCGCCCCGGCAACACCATATTCAGCAATAAAGCCACTAAAGACCCAGTGGTAATCCCCGAAGTAAACACCACTTTTATAAACTCCGGCAAGTTAGCAAACAACTCAGGGCGTATGGTCACCGCCATGCCCGCACCAATGCCCATGGCGATAATGGTGCCGTTACGGCGGCTGTGTTCGGTTTTAGATAATATATTCACCCCTGCGGTAATGATCATGGCAAACATCACAAGACCTGCCCCGCCTAATACAGGGGATGGAATCATCACCACCAGCGCGCCGATCACAGGAAACAAACCCGCCACTACCAGCATCATCCCGGTAATGGCCACCACATGGCGACTGGCCACGCCGGTCATGCCTACTATGCCAACATTTTGTGAAAACGACGATAAAGGTGTGGTAGAAAAAATCGAAGCCAAAGCTGAACCCATCCCTTCAGCCAGAATGCCACGGGATAATTTTTTACCGGTTAATTTCGTATTGGTGATACCCGATAGCGCTAAAAAATCCCCAGTGGTTTCAATGATGGTTACCAAGTAAGCGATACACATACCTATGATGCCGCCGATGGGAAAGGTCATGCCAAAATGCAGTGGGCTGGGCAGTGCCACCCACGCCGCTTGTTGTACCGGAGTGAAATCCACCAACCCCAACGCCATGCAAACCATTAGACCAATCACAATGCCGGTAATCACCGCCGAGGCCGACAAGATACCGCGCCCCCAGTGCGACAACACCAGCACCAACACCAATACAAATAAACCAATTAATAAATTACTGTTAGCACCGTAACCGGCCTGCCCCACTTGGCCGCCGCCAATCCAATCCACCGCCACGGGAATAAGCGATAAACCAATTAACGTCACCACAGTGCCGGTCACAATGGGCGGGAATAATTTTCGTATCATGGGCATAAAAAAACTGCCCACAATCATCACTAGCGAGGCCACCAAGGCCGAGCCCAATATTCCCGCCACGCCGTGCTCTAACCCAATGGCAATAGACACCCCCACAAAGGTAAAGCTGGTGCCCATAACGGTGGGTAGGCGAATGCCAAAATCCCCCACCCCCTTGCATTGAATAATGGTCACCACACCGCTCACTAACATGGCGGCGTTCACCAGTACCACCATGTCTGACGTGGATAAACCTAACACCCCGCCCACCACTAACGGTACGGCAATAATGGCGCCCAGCGCGGCTAATAGGTGCTGCGCTGCCAATAAAGTAGAGGTGGCCAACGGCGGCTTTTGTTCCACTTTGTAAAAAAGTTTCATGGGGTGTCCTAGGTACGTATTCTGTTTGGCGCGGGCCAGTGATCGATATGAATTGCCACTGAAAGAAAAACCCGTATAGGCATGTTAACAAATGCCAAAGGTGATCACATGGTTTAAAAGAGACCCTTAATAGCAGCACTTAAAAAAGTGCACATACTGGCTCATTACCATCCCTGGTACCGCCAATTACCGTTCGTCCTGAACATAACATACTGGCTCATTACCATCCCAGGTAGCCCAATTGCCGTTCGTCCTGAACGCAAAAAAGCCCAAGCTATTTTCATAACTTGGGCTGAAGGGTTAGCTTAAGCTGTCTTAGCTAACATGAGTGGCTAGATAGAGTGACTAACAACCCTTATTAGCAAAGGGGTTAACACAAGGCCTTAGCAAAAGCAGTTAACCTAAATAATACAAATTTACGCAGCTTTTTCGGCAGACTCAGACTCCTCTTCAGCATCATCCATGGCTTCCACTTCACGACCTGGCAATAACAAATTCAAGAACAAGGCCACCAAAGAACCCGTGGTGATGCCCGATGCCAAAATCACTTTTAAGAATTCAGGCAAGTTAGCCAACAATTCAGGGCGAACCGTGACCGCCATGCCAGCGCCCACACCCACAGCCACAATAATACCGTTACGCTTGCTGTGTTCAGTTTTAGACAAAATGTTAACGCCCGCTGTAATGATCATGGCAAACATAACAAGACCCGCGCCGCCCAATACAGGCAATGGAATAATCACCACCAGCGCACCCAATATTGGGAACAAACCGGCAAGCACTAACATGGCGCCGGTAATGGCCACCACGTAACGACTGGCCACACCTGTCATGCCCACAATGCCCACGTTCTGCGAGAACGAAGAGAATGGTGTAGTAGAGAAAATGGATGCCAAAGCCGAACCCAGACCGTCGGCCAAGATACCACGGGATAGTTTCTTACCGGTTAACTTGGTTTTGGTCACATCTGAAAGAGCTAAAAAGTCACCTGTTGATTCAATAATGGTCACAAGATACGCGATAGACATACCAATGATGCCACTAATAGGAAAAGATAAACCAAAATGCAATGGGCTAGGTAAGGCCACTAAAGCGGCTTGCTCTACTGGTGTAAAGTCAACAATGCCCATGATGGCACATACGATAAAGCCCACGATCATGCCGATTACGACAGCTGACGCACCAAAGATGCCTTTACCAAATTGAGATAACACCACCACCAAGGCCAATACAAACAAACCAATCATTAGGTTGGTAATAGAGGCATAACCTTCAGTGCCCACTTGACCACCAGCAATCCAATCAACCGCCACAGGAATTAACGACAAACCAATTAGGGTTACTACGGTCCCGGTAACAATAGGTGGGAAGAGTTTACGAATAATAGGCATAAAGAAACTGCCCACTATCATGACAAGGGAGGCCACTAAGGCCGAGCCCAGTATGCCGGCCACGCCATGCTCAAACCCTATGGCGATAGACACCCCCACAAAGGTAAAGCTGGTGCCCATTACGACGGGTAAACGAATACCAACAGGGCCAGCGCCGCGACATTGAATGATGGTGACCACACCTGAAATCAGCATGGCCGCGTTCACTAACACCACCATATCTTCGGTGGATAAACCTAATACACCACCTACCACTAAAGGTACGGCAATGATCGCGCCTAACGCCGCCAGCAAGTGCTGCGCCGCCAGTAAGATAGACGTGCCAACGGGTGGCTTGTCTTCAACTTTATACAAGAGTTCCATAGAACCCCCCTTCTTTTATTTTATTGTTTAACCAGGCCCTGACCGGATGCACCGTGCCTTGAGACTGATTGGTTGCCCACGAAAACGGTTAAAATCAGCAACCGGATGCACCGTGTTGCCGTTTTTTAACACACTGCAGCATGCTGCAGTTTCAGGAGTAAAGTATCGTGGAAAGCTTTACTCGCTGTTTTATAGGGCCTAAAGCCCTATAAAACCATCCAGCCACCTAAAACAATTTAGGGTTTAAGCAGTTATCAATAAAAATATAAAGACTGGTTATTAATGTCTAAATACGTTTTATACAGGCCTCCCTTGGTAAAGCATTTTGGTATTGGATTTATTTGGGCTATATGAGGTGTTTGCCCTAGGGACTGTGATGCCCCTGCTATTTTTATTGTTGTTATGGGTCTACAAGCCAAGGGGAAAAAGGGCTGAGCACGTATAAATGGCCGCCTCATTCTTGACCGTTTCGACAATAAACCCATTTTTTATTAATGTCTATAGCTCATACCATAGTGTGAAAACTAACCTATGACGCTAGGGCCTGATTTAATGGGGATAGTGGCGATTTTTATTCCAAAGGGCTTTCAGTACCTGTTTGGGTATGTGTTATTGCTATAAAAAATGGAGCAAATCAAAGGATAGCCATTGAACGGTTTGGCCGTTATGAGGGTCTTAACGCACTGCGTCAGAGTTGGGTCCTAGCAGTAGGTATACAGCTTATCAGCGCTTTGCTCTTCATTGGGGCAACTAGGAAAAGCTTTAAGCTTAACATCACGAGCAAATATTTTTTGATCCGTTTCTTGGCATACCCTTCCACTGGAAAGCGAGCTTTACCCAGATTTTGTGATCATTCTTTAGCTAAACAGCCACAATATAGGTGCCCAGCTTTAAGAATCGTCTGTGTTCTATTCCTACATTATTATTGATAGCGCCAATTTCAAGGGGCTTCATGGGCAACTCCATGAGGTTAATCGTTTAAAAAGAAGAGAGGAACATTCATTAGACTGCCCCCGTCAAAAACTAAAACAAACCTAATTTAGCCATTTAGATTCGTCACATAATAGAGTTCATTTGATTAATATATCCCACTGTATTTCACAGACTTGCATTCACCATTTACTTTGTTTTTTCTAACCTAATATCCTGAATAACTTTGCCTTTTATAAATGTTAAACACCACCTAAATGAAACTGTGTTACAACCATTTTTGTTAAAGAAATTAAAACCGCTATTCATTATTTTTATTCACTAAATTTGCCCGGAGGCAACCATGTTAAAAAACATTCCATTGCTCATTATTTTAGTGTTTATGGGTTTAAGCGCCCATACGCTTTCTAATGAAGTAAACTTACCCACATTAAACGCATTAAAGGATAAGACATCCATATCGGGGCTATCATCAGGTGCCTTTATGGCGGCACAATTTCACGTAGCGTATTCTAAGGATTTAGTAGGAGTGGGAATCGTCGCCGGCGGCCCATGGAATTGCGCGGGAACCAACCCTTTAATACCACCATTAAGTACAGCGGTTTCTACCTGCATGGACCCTTGTAAAAATAATTGGTTTTACCAATGGTTTGGTTGCCCAAGCATGTTGCTGCCTAATAGCGACTTCTTAGCAAGCCTTGCCAAGAGCAACGCAGACCTTGGACAAATAGACGATATTGAAAACTTAAAAGACGATAAGGTTTATATTTTCTCAGGAAAAAATGATCATACTGTGGTAACCGATGTAGTGGACACCACCACTGAGTTTTATCAAAATTTAGGCATAAGCGAGCAATCGATTTTATATAATGATCAAACCCAAGCAGGTCATGCTTTCATAACCAGTGACCCAAAAGATACACCGTGTAATGAAACGCAATCACCTTTCATTAATGACTGTGATATTCCACAGGCTCAGAAAATATTAAGCCACATTTATGGGGATCTTAATCCGGCTTCTAGTCACTTAAGCGGAGAATTAATTAGTTTTAATCAAACTGATTTTTTTGAAAGTGAATTAACCAGCATGAACGACACCGCTTATGTATACGTACCAGAGAACTGCAAGGCTCAGTCATGTAAAGTGCATGTGGCTTTACATGGCTGCCAACAGGGCGTGTCTGTATTGGGAACTACCTACATTGAACAAACAGGCTATATGGAAGTGGCCGACACTAACAACATCATTGTCTTGTACCCTCAAGTGAAGAAATCAAGCCTAGTGCCTTTCAACCCTAAAGGATGCTGGGATTTCTGGGGCTACAGTAACAATAGCTTACCCCCTTATACCTACTACCAAAAGCAGGCCCCACAAATGGTGGCCATAAAGAAAATGGTTGATCATTTAACTGGGAGCGCAAGCCAAATTAGTCAGCAATTTTAAGAAGTAAAGACTCATATAGGGTTAGAATAAATCCCACTTGAATTAATTCTAGCCCTATGCCACCAGCTAAGTTAATTGCGCTTACTAAATGTATTTATACCCTGCAGGGTTATTCAGTTAAATCCAATGGGTTATCCAAGCAAGAGAATGAATTAAGTTTAAATTATTTATCTATCTGGAGGTCGGTTTTATGGGCATTAGGCTATACACTGGTTATTATCCTCCGGTCTTGTAGCTTATTATGAACGCACCTAATCGCCCAGTTAATGCCCATAAGGCATACCATGCCCATGTTTATTATGATCAAGACACGTTAGCCATGGCCACGGAATTACTTGAACAAATACCAGAAAAATTTGGCTTAAAACTAGGCCGAATCTTTCAAAAATCCATAGGGCCCCACCCTTGCTGGAGTTGCCAAGTGATTTTTGGGACAAAAGATTTTGAGGCCTTTGTGCCCTGGCTAGATGAAAACCGAAACGGCTTAACCGTGTTTATTCATGCCTTAACGGGCAATGACTGGGATGATCACACCCGTTATGCCTATTGGTTAGGAAACAGCATAGAGCTGGATTTATCCATATTTAACCCTGAATAATAAAACCCCGTAAACTATTACCATTTACAAAAGGCTAAATATGCTTACGTCTTTTAGTACCCCACAATTATTGGTTAAGCTTGTTCCGGATGCTACCGCCATCAATCTCAATGACATAGTGAAAACTCTTACCAAAAAGGTCACCGCGCATTTACCGCAAAGCTGGCAAAGCATCACCACAGAAGGAGCCGCTAAACAGTGGTTAATAGAGCGCTTAAACGAAGGGCCAGTATTTCAAATAACCAACGATGATGACCAACAGTTAATTGAGTTTTTATTTCTTTATGAAATACAAATAAATGATGGCTTAGAAATACGGCTAGGTTATTTATTTTCAGAACAGCACTGGGGAAAAGGACTGGCCAGTGAGCTTATTAAGGGCTTAATAAATAAATGTGAGCATAAAAATATTTACAAAATAACTGGTGGTGTAACAAAGGACAATATTGCTTCGGCTAAAGTGCTGACTAAAAATGGCTTTGTGCTTGCTAGTTGTGAGGGGGAGACGGAGTTTTATGAGTATAGGTTTTGATAAAAAATTTTCGAGTACAAACTAAAATAGCCTACCTTAATAAAAGTAGGCTACTATTTTTACAGTTATTTTTCACATACCCTGCTGTTTAAATCTTCCAGTGTTGTATTAGCCCTTTCCATTTTTAGCATTTTTCGATCGTAATGCCCACTAAATGTAAATAATTGATCAATGCTTGGCATAAGAAATGACATAACCTCATACTCAGCTAAACCTAGTAAACGGTCAGTGAACCTACCAGTGAAAAGACGAGTCAACTTAGTAGGACTATAAGTAGAAAGACAGCTTTCACCAGAGGAAACGTTGGTATACAAGGTCTTAGCCCCTTCTATAGTAATGTCGTAATAAAATTCTTCCCCTGACTCTAATGGCGATGCCCATAGGCCGGCAATATCCTCTAGGGTCAAAGTTAAATCTGGCTCAGAATCATCACAGGGTAAGGGTAAATCTTTTTCTAATACTCGATTATAATAATTACTGCTTCCATCCTTCATTGCCAAGTTACCAGAAAATACGTTCAACTTAGAAGCATCCGAGATTACTTTAGGCTCTTCAGCAGTATGACAAGTAAAATTATATGGATATTTAGTGCGAATTAACTGCTCGCCAGTTATGTGAAATTTAATAAAACTCAATGAAGAGTCACTATACCAATAGCCCACTAACTGAGACGGAACCGGATTGATATTTATACAACCCAATAAATTAACCCCACTTGTTAAATGATTACTGCCTGTTTCTGGATAGTCCCCAGCAGAGTTATAGTCCCCTAGTTCTAAAATTAAACCGGTATTTATATTAACCAGGCTCACACTTATGCCTTCACTGATAAAACCAACTGTTTCCGTATCACCGGTTAATACTTCAGTTTTCTTAAACTGTCCTTCGCCAAGCTCCTCAAGCCAATAGCCTTGGCGTTGATAGCAACCACCAGGGAAGTCATAACTGACAAAAGATAATAAGCTACCAGCAACAAAGCTAAATGGACGATGTGCCGCATCAATCTCCCCACCAAAGCTGCCTTGCAGTTTTAGTAAGGTCATCTCTTCATCAATTATCACTGGTTCTGTGCATTCAGGTGTAAGGTCGTCTTCTGTTAAGTTGGATCGGTTAAATTCAACTTCACCCAATGGCGAGCTAGACTGAAAAGCATCACCATCTTTGCTTAATTCAATAATAAAGGCGTTACCTTCGGCTGGGCTTATTGCAAATTGATTATTGCCCTTGTTTGCCACAGAGCCAGCAAGATGGTTATAACATTCTTTAACATCATCTAATGCAAAGCGTTTAAATAAACCATTTTCACCAATGCTCACATAATGAGATTGGCTATCAGCTTGGTACACCCAAATTCCTTTAAGATCGGTTAAGGTCAGCTCCTTAATTGGATCGGGTTCAGGTTCTGGTTCTGGTTCTGGGGCAACTTGCCCACAAATAGCAAGTTGACTAAAGTCACCAGAGGTATTTGAAGCATAAATAAACTGATCACTTCCCTCTTCATACAACTTGAGTTGACCAGCTTCATAATTGATCATTATTTGGCTTGTACTTATTGGAAAACTAAAGTGCCCATTGGATATATAATTTACTTTTCCAACACTTTCCATCTTGTGACAGTTTTGATCAACATCAAGATGGTAGCTGGTAAGAATGTTTTCTTCAGATATATTAAAGTAATGTAAAGCCACCTCACCGTCACTAAATTCAAGCTCTGTTATTTCCCAATTACCCTGAATATCTTCAAGTACTATGACAGGAGGCTCGGGGATATCACCACACAGGTTAAATTGATTAAAATCTTGGGTAGCAACTTCGGCATTAACCACTGCCATGCCAGTATCTATTTTTAAGGTATCATTTGATAGTGAAAGAGTAAGATTACCTTGAGGAAAAGCCGTGTTAAATGTGTTATCACCATTATTAATGACTGTACCCGTATCCTGTAAATAGCAATTATCGACAGGGTCTAAGCCATACAGAAATGCCTCTCCGGTACTCTTTATGGATAGATATTTCATCACGGCCGCGGTTGGATCTAATCCTTCATCAACATCTATTTCCCAACTGCCACTGATGCTTGATAAAGATATAGGATCACTCGACTCTTCATCACCGTCACTGCCACAAGCCGCCAGTAAAACAATACTGGCCAATATACCAACCCATTTAATCATTTCGATTCCATTCATTATATTTTAAAAAGAGTGATAAAAATCTACAAACCTATGGCCAATCTCCTACAACATTTAATCTCTTGTAGGAGAAAAACAATTAACGATTTTTGATAAAACAAATTGTAACAACCTGAAACCTGGAGAATAAGTTTCAATTTTGAAACGGTCTATTCTAGTTTTTGAGGGAAGATATGAGCAATGCAGGCGTTAAATCTAAATTTTTGTAATTTATTAGGCACAGGGATTAATTAAAAAACATTTAATTAATCCCCAATTTTTTTCATTAATAATTCACTAAAAGCCTATTTAAAAGCCATCAAGAAGAGATTTAGTAGGTTTTAAATTTGTTCTAATCAACATATATTGCAAAGCCATGGGCATGGTTACCCCAATTACCGCACACTATAGGTGGGATAATATCCCACGTCTATTACTAATTCGTTTAATTGGCTTTGCAATTTCTACCCGAACTTCATTTTAGGCTACTTAAAACATTAAAATCCCAATAAGGTTAGTTCCTTAAAGCAGCTTCAATGACAAGTCTTTAATTAAAATTCCTAATTAATGACGACTATAATGACAATAATAGGGAACTTAATATGAATCATGGCAACCAAGCCCACTGCCCATGATCATGTCCAATGAGGTATAATTGTGAAAAGACTACCAATACGGAAACATCTCCCATGAAAGCCTATAGCGCCCTGCTTTTTAGTTTATTAATTGCCTTACAAGGCTGCAGCATGAAACAAGTAACACAGGCAGTATATGACAGTGCCAAAGGGGATGAATGCATGAAAAAAACCGGCACCATTGAATGTGATTTAAACCAATAACAGCGAACGAAATTCGTACATGCTATTGAAGCTATTTAAAAAACCTTCAAACCTAATGACTCTCGGCTTTACAAGTGTTCTGCTTGCTGCATTCCTGTTGGGTAAACTGCCCATTATTGTGATTTATCTGTATGCCTTCATGAGTTCACTGGCCTTTCTTTTGTATGGTTGGGATAAATACGCAGCCATTAAAGGCTGGAGACGCACCAGAGAGCGTACGCTTCATTTGGTTGGATTATTATCAGGCTGGCCTGGGGCAGCTGTAGCGCAACATGGTTTTCGCCATAAAACTAAAAAGGCAAAGTTTCGCCGATTATATTGGTTGACGGTCATCACCAATCTCATTTGTTTTTCTTGGCTTTACAACCAGCAAGACGCCCCCTGGTTAAAGTCGATACAATCTTTTTCTCGCCAATTTCCTTTAGTTTAAAGAGAGCTTGATTTTGTATTAGGTTATCTGATTTTAAGATTAAGATGTATGAATCAAGTCAGTAAAACTCTGACAGGCCTTAGTAGGATTAAACTCAACCACCTCATAATGAGCCACACCAGCCACATGAAAGGGATCTTGTTCTATTATCGTTTGCATTGCTTCTAAACTGCCCTCTTTAGCCAGAATCACCCCGCCTTTTCTAGGCACTTGCCCCCCGGATAATAGAAAGTGTCCTGACTCGTAGAATTTATTTAAATACTCAACGTGCTCTTTCAGCAAGCGATCCACATCCGATAGTGGCTTTACATAAGTAAGCGTAATCACAAACATGCTGAAGGTCCTAAAATAAAAAACCGACATTATATTGCTTTATGGGTAAATGCACGTGAATAAATAAACGGGCAGAATATTAAAAAATAAGTGAAGGAGGGGTTACCCCCCCCTTTTTAGATAAAGATCATTAGGCTGGTTTTTCTAAACCCTGTGATGTATCTATCCCCTGATTTAACAAATGGGAATTATCATGGTTCCAAGGGTGAAAATCAGCTTTATAAAATTCTTTATATTGCGGCCACAATTCTCGTACAAAACCTTTTTTACCAAACATGAATTTTACGCCGCTTTTTAAGGTTTGCCATTTCCAAAGTTGTTTGTCATGGCGAAGCATGCTAAACGTACAAGACAACAAATCCACAAAAAAATGATAGGTAAAAATGCGCAACATAAACTTTCGTAATCCTAACGTGCCACCCACCTGTTGGTACACATCAAAAGCCACTGACTTATGCTCTAATTCTTCCCCTGCATGCCATAACCACAGTTCCTTCATTCCATTTGGCATGCCTTCTACTTGCCAGCCCTCGAGTAAACGCTCGGCCAATATGGCTGTAAAATGTTCCGCCGCTACTGTGCCCCCTAAAACCAGTATTTTTTTACCACGTTTATTAAGTTGCTCTACTCGCTTAATCCAACGGGACTCCAACTTATTTAAATCATAGTTTCGTTTCTGGCATAGTAATTCGTTGTATTTTTGATGCTCACGACGATGCATACCCTCTTGCCCAAAAAAACCGCTCATTTCTTTTAGCAGTTTTGGATCTTGTATTTTATCAGAATAGGCCCGCACACTATCAATAAATGATTTTTCACCCACTGGAAAACTCATGCTCATACTATTAAAAAAAGCGGTTTTAAAGGGATCGTTATCTAGCCAGTCTGTGGCTAAGTGTTTTTGTAAATTAAACTGACGGTTACGAACCTGAATTCCCACTCCTTCTGGCATCCCTGATGATTGCAGTAAAACTGTCATTATCTATAGCCTCTTTTATTGGGTGACACTTTCGATTATAGTGAACTCATCACGGTTAGCAGGATCATTTTCGGCCAAGAAGCCAGTCTTTTTAGGTCAGTCCATTTTTAGATAATAAGAGCAATTACTAAATGGAATTTAGCAAAGCCAGTTTTTATAAACCACTTATCGACTTAGCCATTGAGCGAGGCGTGAGTAGTCACGCACTCTTCAATACGGCGCATATAGAGCAATACCAAAATGCCACAAGTCCTCTTATGCGTTTGCAACTATGGGAGACTGTTTTACGACGCACAGTTGAGCTCACTGGAGATAAAGCCATAGGCCTGCACTATGGCAAACACGTCAATATAACCAGTCTAGGTACGTTAGGCTTTGCTGTGATGAGCTGTAATAATTTAGAAGAAGTGCTTCGCTTAGTGATTCGCTACCACCCTATTCTAAATACAGAAATCTCTTGTGAACTATTTCACGAACCGAAAAGTACGATATTAAGAGCTAATTTAAAAAATAATCATTACGCTCAACGACACGTGATTTTTGAATCTACTTTTTCCACCATCATTGCACTGGGTGAGTACTTATTGAATCGCCCCTTATTTGATGTGGAATTACATTTAAATTACCCGCCACCCGATTATCAAGATAGTTATAAACAAATTTTTTCTATGCCGGTCTTGTTTAATCAAGACCACTGTCAACTGGTGGTGAATAAAAACAGCCTATTGAAAACCAAAATAAAAACCGCTAACCCCAGTGGCCGTGTTGTATTTAAGCAACAATGCGAACTCATGCTTCGCAAGCTCAATACTAAACAAAATACCACCTCTAAAGTACAAAGTTTATTAATGCACAGCAGTGGCCATTTTCCTGATATAAGTCTTGTTGCCCGCGAGCTTTATATGAGTGAGCGCACCTTGCGCCGCCGTTTAAAAGATGAAAATACCAGTTTTAGGCAGGTATTTGATCAAGTACGCAATGTATTGGCCTGTGAATACCTCTCTACCACTCAAATAACCGTCAGTGAAATTGCAAATTTATTGGGGTATACCGAGTGTGTGAATTTTCGAAGGGCATTTGTTCGCTGGAATGAGCAAACCCCCAATCAATATCGTATTGCCAATAGTGGTGGTTAATTTTCTAGTAACTTCAATTAAAATTAACTACTATCCTATATAGCGTTAATTTCCCTTCATAAACCGTAAAGGATAAGGACACATAATGATTAAAAAAGGCGACCAATTGCCCAGTGCCAACCTTCAACGGTTATCAGCTGAAGGCATGCAAAACCTTAATAATGACGATTTATTTAAAGGTAAAAAAGTTATCTTGTTTGCTGTACCCGGTGCCTTCACTCCCACTTGTTCTGAAGCGCACTTGCCAGGCTACGTAGTGAACTTTGATACCTTTAAAGAAAAAGGGGTAGATGACATAGTATGCCTAGCGGTTAATGATGCGTTTGTCATGAAAGCTTGGGGAGACAGCCAGAATGCAGAGAATCTGTTAATGCTGGCCGATGGCGATGGCAGCTTTTCTAAAGCTCTGGGGCTAAGTATGGAGACAGGTGGCTTCGGTGGCTTACGTTCACAACGTTATTCCATGTTAGTTGATAACGGTATTGTTACCCAGCTAAATGTAGAGGAAGCAAAATCATTTGAAGTCAGTAAAGCTGAATACATGCTAGATTTACTTTAAGTTAACTGGCCTAGCAAACTGTTGAAAAACTCATTTACTCGTTCTGGCGGTGTAAAAAAATCGACTCTAAATGCTTATTTATAATTATAAATCTTGCGTTTTTTCTCATTTTTAAAATCTATCGCCATAATCATCTTTCAACAGTCTGCTAGTGTAATTCATTAGTATTAGGCCCATTCATTTTTTCTTAAAAACTCACGGTTATTTTTTAGTAGACTCACTACCTTGTTCCATAACCTCTATTCCTTTAGAACCCAACCTCTCAAAATCAGTGATCACGCCGTATTTTTTATAGATACGGTGTAAATACCCCTTAGCGATTGCTTTATCAAGCTGAACATTAAATTCATTGCGTAGGCTTTCACCCTTTGGCCACTTTTTGGAGAACCCTATATGAAAAGAACGTAGCGATCCTGTGCGCTTATTAATGTAATCCAGCCCATCAAATTCTGGCGCATACCTTTTAATTAGAAAACCACAAACATTAAGCTCACAAATAAACACATCGGTTCGGCCCATGACTAACATTCGCAAATTAACTAAATCCGGGTTCTTTTGATAAACAAAATTGGCTCGAATATTGTTATTTTTAATGGCTTTAAGAAAAGGCTCAGGGTAATGATAACCACCACTGGCTCCCACTTTTAACGACGCTAAGTCTTTATATTTTTCCCAAGTTATATTTTCTTCTTTTCTTTTGAAAAAAACGCCACTGATATAAGAAACAGGATTAGATAAATAGGCCGTTTCCCGACGTTCAATAGAATGGGTATAGGTAAATATTACCGCGGCCTGCCCTTCTTCAATAAACCTCTGAGCCCGCTTAAAAGGCAAGGATGAAATAACTGGGGTATAGCCCATTTCCTTCAACAAGGACTGCACAAGCTCAGTGCCTGCACCTACTAACTGCCCTTCTTCTATATAATTATAGGGAGGAAAATCATAGGTCACTAGGGGCAAGTCTTCCCCTAAGGAATGTACAGGCAAGTAAGACATTCCCACCAGAACCAACACTTTAAAGCATAACCGGATGACTTTCTTAATAACCATCTTCCCTACTGCTTGCTATTTCTAGGCGCCCCAAGATAAGGCCCTAAAAAGAAATATAAGATTGAACTGTTCAATTAATTATAGAAGATAAGGCATAATTTGGACGATTTTCACCTCTATCAAAGGCAGCTACTAGGGTGCTGTCTTACCTAGGGAATACTGGCTAAATATATTGCTTTCCGCTTTCTTCACAACACCCGCCTGAATGCTGCTTTGAATGGCCTGACTCACTTTAGGAATTAAGGCCTTATGTTTTTTGTGTAAATAATGATGCAGCTGAATCACCATCACTTTAGGCGACAAGGCTCGTATCTCTTTTGTGGATATTCCTTCTTGCTGCAATGCATGCAGCGCCCCTAAGGCCGACCATACATCGGTAACAACGATATCCACTCGCTTCATATATAAAATTTTAAATAATTGTTGAACAGTGTTGACCACTTGGCGGTCCATGCCTTTCGTGGCAATGTCAGAAAACACAACGCCTCTTTCAATGCCCACCTTATAAGGCTTCAAACTGTCCCAACCCGCCACCCTAAATTCTTTAAGCTTGCTATAAACTCTAATTTCTACTTCATAGGAGACCACTGGGATCATCATTAGATTGGTGTATTTTTTATGAATATTGGCAATACGAAAAAGCTCTCCATCGTACTTTCCAGAGTTGGACTGTTGAAGTGCTCTGGCGGCAGGTGCCGCCTTAATGACCACTTTAATTCCCAGCCTGTTATAGGCTTCACGAATTATGACTTGGTTAATATCAGAGATCAGCGTGTCCTGCACTGCCGAAAACACCATGGTTTGTTGGGCGTGAATCGGTGGGCAAACAGCCGCCATTAAACAAAATAGCCAGCTAAAGCGCATAAAGTGTCCGTGCCATACAGTTCATAGAATTATCCAGCTTGAACTGTCATTTTAGTTCATCTAAAAATTATCGAATATGAATAAACCAAGGCACTTAGAGGGCTTTTGCCAATTTTAATAACTTAAAGATATTAAAAAAGCACTTACCTACATAAACTATCAATTAAAAGATAAACACTAGCTGCCTTGATACGCTATTTTAAAACCTACATAGGCATCATATTGACATGGAAAAACATCACCACTTAAAGACTTGATCAATTGCGTATTAGTAATGGCGTCCATCACAGGCTCTTCTCCTTCAGATAGGTGCAGGCGTATATCCACTTCAATTAAACGTCTATTAATGTTGTGTAGGGTTGTTAGTGCACTGTAATTAATTTCATTTACCGCACTGCATATAAGAATCACTTCACGGATCTATTTATGAGTCAGCAGATAATGAAACAGGCGCGCCACCAAGTAACTGGCATTGGCGAAATACAAACTTTCATCTACTCGTAATGACAATATTTGTGGTGTGGTAATAAGCGCATGTCGCCGTACATTTTTAAAGTATTGTGGACCCGTAACTAAACCCACATGAGGTTTGGAAGTTCGATATAACACCAAAAAAATGGCCGCAAGCGTTGCCTTGGGTAAAAAATACCATATAGGGGTAAGCGTAATGGATGCCAATAAAACAAACATCGCCGCGTAAATACTGACAGCCTGGGTTATGGCCCCTGAATTAAAATTAACACTGGTACTTGGTAAACTGCCAGTCACCAGAAAGCCTGCTAAAAGTGATGACGCAATATTCGCTGCTCCAAGCGCGATCAGTTCTTGATTTTCGCTAATTTTCCCCCTCGAATAGCGGCCATTTTCCTTGCTATAGAAATGGATCCCACACAGCCAATTACTGAGATTCATATTGTAGGCATTAACAGCGACCTCATTAATTCCCAAGAAATAATCGGTAAAGTAAATATTGGGAACTCCACTTTTATAGCTCCCACTAAGTCTAAATTTTGAGTGAAAAAATTGCCCTGTATCCTCACTGTTGCCGTTATTATAACAACCAGAAATGGCGACGCTTTAGAAAATCCCTCTGCCCATTTTTGCTTCCTGCCCATATATGTAAACATGTTTTCTGCGTATTAAACTGCCAAATAAAGAAACGGTCATTCTCCAAAACCCACTAGCATACTCGTGGTGTTTGCTTGACTCAGGCTTTCGATAAGTGAAGTGACAAGCTCGATTACATTTGAACCATGGACCTCTTTAGCCAGCACATGCTTAAACTGACTTAAAGCGGTAATCATAGCCGATGCAGTAATAAACCCTAAAATAACGGGACAGGATAAAAAGTTAGCAATAAATCCCAACTTAAACTTTCCTAACATTAATAAAAATAGTCCACACATAAAGGCCAGAATGATGGCTGCCGATAAGTAATCACTGCTACCTTGTTTTGCCACATCTGCTAAAGTCGCCGCCGTCATAAGTGAAGCGATGGCTTGGGGTATTAGCAAGATAGTAATGATTATGGCAGCCAACAGGTCACGTTTAAAAACTTGGAAATGATATTGCCTAACCAAAAAAATATCGATATAGCACTCGCAAGAGCTTGCATAATGTCATTCTGAAAATAAACAGGACTTTAAACGGATGTGCATTCAACCGATTAAAAATGAAATGAACTATTGAGCGACCGCTATCCACTTACCTACCCGAACATGTTGGTAAGCTTTTTTAAACTCTTGGGAGAAAAGTTCGATCACTTCATCACTGGTGTCATGGCCCCCCAGTGCCACTAGAGCCGGATTTAGTTTTTTTAGCATTTCTATTTCCTTGTCTATGGTCGCCTGATCAATAGGCGCATGGGGGCCTTGTCCCGAGGCAAATAAACGCTGTAAATTCATTCCTAAAAAACGCAGTCGTCCCTCAGGCACAGGGTAATGTAAATCCCCCACCAAGCCATAAATGGGTTGGTCAAACACCTGCTGCGTTCGCGTTAATATTTTAGGCAGGGTTTGATGACCACAACCTACAATCAGTACTAGGCCTTTGCCTTCCACATTTATGGCCAACGCTTGCTCCGTTATACGCCCCATAAATAACTGCCTATCAATCCCTCCAATACTGGCCGCACCAAGGCCGATGGCAGTGGCTTGAGGAATCGCAGTCACACTGGCATTAGGGTATTCAATCTTAGTATTGGAATAGATTTTCTTACTCGATAGATCCACTTGTTCCACTCCCAGTGAAAAAGTATTCTGATTCACCCAACTCTGACCACCACTGTGATCTAGGTGGTGATGACTTAAAAATACCGTGTCTACATCACTAAGGTTCACAGACAATTCGCTCATGTTATATTGTAAGGGTGATGGTGACTCACCCTTTTGATTAAAGCCCACGTCAAATAAAATGGTTTGGGTATCGGTTTTAATTAAGTAAGACACACCCGCTTCGCCTTTTAAATTATCGCCACTGGTATGCCAATTTACCAAGGGTAAAATTGACAGGGTTTTAGTGCTGCCAAAAGGCTGTATTTTAGTGGGACTGTCTTTGAGCCATTCACTTTCTACCTCTTTTGCATTTTGCAGAAAAGCCATCACAAAATAACTCATCAGCCCCATTAGCATGGCCAGCAGCATCAAGCATAAAACTAATATTCTTTTTATATTCATGTATTTTCCCTGCGCTATTTACAGCAGTACCCAATAAAGACAGATACCCTAGCAATCAGAGTCATTTAAAATGCTGGGCTAAGTCAGGCGGTATTGGCATGGGTTTAATAGGACTCACCCGTGCTCGCCCGGTATTGCCCACTGGAACAGTATGGAAAAATGGACTGTCTAATAAAGAAAATAGACTCATGACCATACGCAGCACTTGGCCAGCCACTTCCCTCATATCTCCCTGTTTGAAACCTACCTTGCACATCCAAAAATGATTCTTCACATGAGGAAGGTAATTGCGCTGCCCAAGAATATGGGCGCGCTCTAGATGGTGATAGCATTTGATATAGTTTTTTTGAAGATACATTTGTTTTGCCATGTACATTTCGGCATTAAAGGCATCACTTAGTGTTTTTTTCATATTAGCGCCCTTGGTCATTGAATCATTTAATATTAGCAGCCATCACCGTCTTAAAATTGTATAAACCTGCTATATATCACCTCTTTCAAGACATATATTGCTTCGCGCCTTCAAGCACTCAGTGTCAATGGATTCTTTATAACAGCGGCATTTTCACGTATCTTACCCAATAAGTTTACAGCCCATTTTGGGGTCAAATACATGCCCTTAGCCAGTCAGCAGCTAATATATAAAAGCGTTAATTCACTGTTGATTATCAGCAATGAAATAAACGCTCAACCCCACAGCCATCACGCTCTACAGATATCTATCTCCCTAGATCAAGCTTTTTTATTTGAATGTAATGAAAAATCAGGAAACTATGAGGGGGTTATTATAGAGGCTGATGTTCCACATGGTTTACAGGGGGTTAATGGCCGCTACGCGTTACTATTATTAGACCCTGAATTGATTCAGGCCAAACGTATTTTACAACTCCATCATAGCGGGGAGGGATTTTCTGAAATAGATGAGGGAACTTTAAGGGAGGTACGGATATTTATTCATTCTTTAATCGCTAATCAAGATACCACTGAGCAACCCATTGAACAGCTCATGACCATCCTTTGCCATGGCCACCATGATCAAAAAGTAGAGCCCAGAATAGCATCACTGATCAGTTACATTGCTCAGACCGAACATAAAATGGCCAACATTGAAGAACTGGCCAGTTACATACAGCTTTCGCCCAGTCGGCTTGCCCATTTGTTCAAGCAAGAAGTGGGTATTCCTATTCGGCGCTATCTATTGTGGCAAAGACTATTAGATGCCTGTGTTTATGCCAGCTTACATGCCCATTCTGCCTCTGGCTGCGATAGCACAGGCGGTGTGTCTTTAACCCAGGCGGCTCATCAAGCAGGCTTCACCGACTCTTCTCATTTCTCGCGCACCTTTAAATCCATGTTTGGCATTCACCCATCAAGCGTGATAAAGAAAAGTCATCTAATCGATACTGGCAATTAAGCATTTTATAAGTCGCTTTTAAACAATAAAAACCCATTGCTTCAAATTCCTGAAGCAATGGGTTTTAGTTAGATTAAAAAAACAGTAGGAAATTCTATTCCCAAACGACCGCTTTCGATTCACTGTATTGCTGAACTAGGTTTTGATAATAATCCGCCACTTCATTACGTTTTACTTTTAATGTGGGGGTCATCAAACCATTTTCAGGCAACCATTCTTCCTTCACCACCAGCAAGCCGTTTAGTACCTCGTGGGATTTCAAAATTTTATTCACCTTTTGATACGTGGCTTGTAGGGTTTTATCCACATCTCGTTTATCAAGTTGTTGTGCTTGTTCAGATAACACCACTAATGCCATAGGTTGTGGTAATCCCAACCCCATGACACATACTTGTTCTACATTGGTGTTTTCTAAAATTAAAGATTCTATATGGCTAGGAGTAATAAATTCGCCCTTAGCAGTTTTAAAGGTATCCTTAATACGACCGGTGATTTTTAAGAAGCCATCACCGCATACTTCACCTTTATCGCCAGTGTGATAATAACCATTTTTTATTACCTCGCGAGTTTTTTCTTCATCAAGATAATAGCCCCTCATGGTGGCAGGGCTTTTAATTAATACCTCCCCCTCTTCAGAGATTTTAATTTCACCCTCGCGCATGGGTTTGCCCACAGTGCCAAAACGAATATCGTCGCTGCGGTTAATGGTGCCATAAGCCCAGTTTTCGCTCATGCCATAGCCTTCCTGAATATTAATGCCTAATCGGCTAAACCATTGCATGGTTGAGACCGATAACGGTGCGGCACCGGAAATAAAAGTATGGGCATTATCAAGACCCAAACCTTGACGAATTTTCTTTTTCACTACGCGATTAAGTAAAGGAATGCTTAACAGTCTATTCAATTTTTTCTGTGGCATTTTTTCCAATATGCCCATTTGGAATTTTGTCCAAAGTCTAGGCACTGAAAAGAATCGGGTAGGATTCACTAAACGTAAATCTTCCGCGAAGGTATCTAGCGATTCCACAAATGACACCGTAAAGCCAGCGTATAAACTTGGCAATTCCACCAGAACCCGTTCAGCCACATGGGCTAATGGTAAAAAAGACACACTGTGATCTTCTGGGATTAAGTTAAATTCAGGCACAGCATGAGAGGCCACAAATGAAGCGGATTTAAAATCATTCACCACACCCTTTGGATTACCTGTGGTGCCCGAGGTATACACTATGGTGTAAATATCATCCATTTTGGGATGATATGGATTTCCAATGGGGGCGTGTTGTTTAATTAAGTCATTCCACATTAATGGGGCGTGAATCCCTTCGTAGTTATAACCAATTTGCATGATATTTTTCGGGATGATGTTTTGAATTTGTTCAGGGTTATCTAACTTACCCACAAACACGACCGAGGCACCGCAATGTTCCAGTACAAATTTAATAGAGTCATCCGACTGAGTGGGATACAAGGGCACACTGATGCAGCCGCTCATCATGATGGCCAAATCACTGATAATCCACTCTGCACAGTTTTTAGAAATAATGGCAATACGACTGCCTTTTTCCAAATTTAAACTGTTTAAGGCAGCAGCCATACGACGGGCTTCATCGGCCACATCTTGCCAGCTGTACTCCTGCCAAACTCGATTACGGGGCTGTCTTAAATAGGTTTTAGTGGGCGTGTTTTTTTCCCATTTATACAAGCAGTCAAGGGGAGTTAATAAGTTAGCTGACATAGTTTATCTCTTATACTTGTTATGGCTTTCCCCCTAGATACATGCTGTAAAATAAGCATATGCCAAGCGGTGGAAAGTGATAACTCATACTAGGGGATAAAGAACAGGCCTTCCTAACTCATAAAGACAACTTGCCTTCAAAAAAGGACATTCAAAATAAGGTTCAACTCAGTAAGGAGTAAAAAAGGAAGTTTTTAAAAGGGATTAATGGATATTTTTACGATATTCACTGGGGCTAATGCCCGTCCAACGCTTAAAGCTACGGGAAAAACTATTGGAATCGGAAAAACCTAATTGATAGGTAATGGTGGTCATGGATAACTCGGACTCTTTAATATATTGCAAAGCTAGATGTTTGCGGGTGTCATCCAAGATGGTTTTAAAACTGGTATCTAATTCTTTTAATTTACGGTGCAAACTGCGGCTACTGGTGCCTAGGGCATCGGCCACTTTCTCTCGGCTAGGCTCCCCTTGAGGCATGAGTTTCAATAAAATATTATACACAGCGGCCACCGTATCACTTTTATTAAAACGTTGAACATAATCGCTCAGTACTTCAGCATTAATACGGGCTAGTTCGGCATTGCCGGTAGGCACATATTGATCAACAAAAGCTTTACTAATGCGCGCCTCATAACAGTCACTGTTATATTCAATGGGGCAATGAAATATGCCATCGTGACGAGCCGTATCTTTGGGTTTGCCACGCATTAATTTCACCGAGCGTAAGTGCTTAACACCATCATGGCTTACATCACTCAGGCTCTTAACCATGAGAGCCATAAAGGCATCTCTGGCATGCTTGCTAGGCTCTTCTAGACCGTCTTTTAAATCTAATCTCACCACCACCTCATCACCCTCATCCCTTACGATGATATTCACAGCGGTGCTGATCACCTTAGAGAATTTAACCATTAAGGTTAGGCTTTCACGTAACGAACTAGCCGCATGATGCGCGTTATAAAGGGCATGAAAGCTGGTAGGGCTAATATATTTAATGACTTCTAAGCCAATGCAATCGTCCCCTGAGACTGATTCAGCTAATTCCCAAAGTTTGCGCATTTTATCAACAGAGACCCGTTGATTAGCGTCAGTGATGCACTGCGCCTCAATTCCCGCTTGCTGCAAAGCCTGCGCTTCGTCACAAAAGGGTTTAATGGCGCTAAGAATGGGCATCACCCAGGTAGCGATGGTGGTATGTGTGCTTTCTGACATGGCCACATACTAACATTTTGTCCTGTTTAGTCTACAGCTTGGCCGTTTAAGCGCTGTCAAAGCCCCCTTTGGAAACTAGCATGTAATTAGTTTATAAAAGCTAAGGTACTAGCCTTCAGTTGCAAAAGGTCATTGTGAATACTCATCATTAGATTTTAAAAAGGGAATATGGCAAGAAACTTGAGATATTTTGCCAGTGAGAATTGTCGAGCCCAGTATTAGAGTGATCACTACAAAACATATAAATAGACTAAAACACGCTTATTTAGCGTGTAACCCATAAGAGAGAAACCATGGATAACCCATACAGCGCATTAACCATCGAACGAGACGGACCGGTTGCCATCATCATTAATAACGATGGCCCATGGAATCGAATGACTCTGTCATTCATTGATGAATTAGAAGAAGTCATTCCCCTGCTAGGAGATGACCAATCTGTACGGGCGATTGTGATTCGCGGTACTGGAGACCAGAATTTTTCTGTGGGTATGAATTTAAAACAGTTCTCTGAAGGAGCAAAAGCCAAGGGCGGTGCCGATGCGCTATTGGATCAGCGCTTAGCAGTATTGGCCAGCATTGAAAACCTCAACAAGCCTGTTATCGCCACATTATACGGCTATTGCTTAGGGGGCGGACTGGAATTACCGCTGGCCTGTCACTTTCGCCTTGCCGCCCAAGACGGTGCCCAAATTGGCTTACCCGAAATGGATTTAGGCACCGTACCTGCTTGGGGAGGAAGTGCTCGATTAACCCGCTGCGTAGGGCGAGATCATGCTTTAGATATGATTTTGCGCGGTAAAAAAATATCTGGCCCTCGTGCTTTAGAAATCGGCTTAGTAAACGAAGTTTGGCCCAATGATGAACTGCAAGATGCCGCCTTAAAATTGGCCCATGAATTATCTGCACAACCGCCACTGGCCATTGCAGGGGTTTTAAACACCGTCATACAGGGGGAAGGGGCATCATTGGAAGAAGCCATTCGTCTAGAGCGCGAAGCGGTACACAAAACCTCCATGACCAAGCACCAGTTGGAAGGGATGATGGCCTTCTTACAAAAAAGAACACCCGATTTTTCAACAGACCCTGTTTAACCCCTATAAAACTAGGAAGCAATCATGGCCAGACCACAGAATTTTGACCGAGTTAAAGTCTTAAAAAATGCCACCCAGGTTTTCTGGCATCAAGGGTTTCAAGGCACCAGCATGAAAGACTTAGAACTGGCCACTGGGCTGCAACCCAGTAGTTTGTATAACAGCTTCGGCAATAAAGAAGCTTTATTTCTAGAGGTACTGGATTTTTATGATGAATTTATTTTAGGTGCACGCATTAAAAAATATTTACATCAAGAAAATCCGCTAGCGGGTATGAAGGATTTTTTTACCACCTGCTTTACCGACTTACCCAGAGGCAAAAAAGGCATAGCCTGCTTAATTGTCAATTCTGTTTCAGAAATGGCCATTCATAATGAAACCATACGTAAACGCCTAAACCGTACACAAAAAAAATTACAATTGAATTTTGTAAAATGCATAGACAAGGCCAAACAAAATGGCAGCCTGACTTCTGACTGCCCAAGCGAGATAATGGCCAATCAAATGTTAATTAGTTTGAATGGACTATTGCTGGCCTCTAAGGTGGTAAAAGACAATGAAAAAATGGTGGAGGCTAGCTTGCAATCTCTAACATTTATTTTAGGCAGCAGCTAATGATATAGCTGTCCATAATTGTCGAAAGAATGGCGATTTAAGTTTAGAAATATATTTCATAATCAATACTATTGAACCATAGGTTTGATCAACACAACCAACATTAAAAGAGCAGCCCATGAACTCAACTATTTCTTACCAAGTTACCGACGGCATTGCTAACGTCATTTTAAATCGTCCAGATAAAATGAATGCATTAAACAAAGATTTGTTTGAAGCCATTATCGCCACAGGCGAAGCCATTAAAGAAGACAAAAGTGTACGGGTTGTAGTGATCAGTGGTGCAGGCCGTGCTTTTTGTGCTGGCCTTGATATGGAACTGATGATGGCAGTAGGTGACACCAATTTAAATGAACGCACCCATGGCTTAAGTAATATGTTTCAACAAGCCGCTTGGGTATGGCATGAAGTACCGGTGCCCGTTATTGCTGCCGTACACGGCACCTGTTTTGGTGGTGGCTTACAATTAATGACAGGAGCGGACATGCGTTACATTCACCCTGAAACCAAATTAAGCATCATGGAAATGAAATGGGGCATCGTGCCTGACATGGCAGGCACGCAATTATGGAGTCGCTTTGTTAAAGAAGACATTATTCGTGAATTAACTTACACCGCGCGAATTTTCAACGGCGATGAAGCGCACCAATACGGCTTTGCCACTCGTTTAACAGAAACGCCCTTAGAAGATGCCTTGGCCACCGCACAACAAATTGCCAATAAAAATCCCGATGCCATTCGTGCTGCCAAGCGCCTTATTGGCAATCAAATTCAAACTGATTATCAAGCAGGGTTGTTGGCCGAGTCAGTTGAACAAACGGCCATCATTAAAACACCCAATCAAATTGAAGCCGTGATGGCGAATATGCAAAAACGTGAACCCAAATTTAACGACCCAAAATAAATGGCTAGTCATTAACAGCCATTAGCTAATCAACAAAAACAAATAGTTTAGCGATCCAAATTAACAGGAGCTTTCAGCATGGCCAAAGCGATTCCAGCCAATATATTACAAGAACAAAAAACCTTAAAAGACAGCCGAGAATTAAAGCCAGGCCAAGAAAATTTTTACCGCATTTGGCAAAGCTATGCGTCGCCTTATTCCTATAAGGTTATGACCTATATGAATTATAAGGGAATTCCGTATAAACGTATGGAAGCTGAAATGAATGCTATGGCTGGCGAAATAAGAGAATTGGTTGGGCAATCTATTATTCCCGTTATTCTCACACCAGATGAAAAAGTTATGCAGGATTCCACTCCGATATTGCAGCACTTTGAGGAAAAATTTCCTGAAAAACCCACAGTGCCACAAGATAATCGTTTGGCATTTATTATGTGGGTATTAGAAGAATTTTCTGATGAATACATGCCACGTATTCACATGCACACTCGTTGGGGTAATGATCAGAACTATCGCACCATGGGCCATCGCTTAGCCCGTGGTTTCACCTACGGCAATGCCAGCATGACCGCTCAGTCCATGGGGCCTGTTATTTCAAAAAGACAGGAAGGATTCAATAAGCACCTAGGGCTAAGTGAAGAAAGTATTAAGCCCAATATGGATCAGCAAATATTGGATCTATTGGCCATATTGGAAGAACACTTTACCCACCACCAATTTTTATTGGGCTTCAAACCTTCCATGGCTGACTTCGCTTTGTTTGGCCCATTAAGAATTCACTTGTTTAACGACCCACAATCCAATGAAATCATGGAAATTCACGGCCCGCGTACTTGCCGTTGGATGGACACCATTTCTGAATTGGGTGACAGCCGTGGCTGTGCTGGCCAAACTGAATTTGGCGAATGGATTAATTTAGATGAAGGCATGCCTGAAAGCTTAAGCAATTTATTACGCTTTGTTGGTAAAACGTATTTTCCTTTTGCAAAAGCCTGTGCCATTGCCGGAAAAGATAGAAACAAATCTTTCACAACCACAGTATACGGCGCTCAAGCCACGTTCAGTGTTCACCAGTACCGGGTGTGGAGTTTTGAGCAACTTCAACTTAAATATCTAGAGTTAGCAGGTAAAGACAAGCACTTCATTGATGAATTACTGAATGGCTGTGAAATATTACCAAAATTCATGGAGGGAGAAATCGTTCATAACGCCTTATTCGATGGCTTTACACCTCCATTTGTCATTGACGGCATTGCAGATGCTCGCGCTAAACATCTTAAAAGCAAAGGCGCCAAGGTGACTGGGGTTTAACCCTTAAAAAATGGGCTTAGATAAATATTCATCTAAGCCCTCTAACTAGGAGAATTGTTATGTCTGAAAATATTTCCACACAATTAGAAGATGGCATTCTTTATGTCACGCTAAATCGTCTTGATAAAAAAAATGCCATCACCAACGACATGTATATTGAGTTAATCAACATCGTTGCGGAATATGAAAGCAATCAGCAAGCCAAGGTATTGTTATTAACGGGCTCAAAAATGTGTTTTACCGCAGGCAATGACATGGTGAGCTTTTTAGAGCAACCACCTGTTGATGACAACAGCGAATCCCCTAGCTTTTTACGCGCTATTTCTTTGGCCAAAAAGCCATTAATGGCTGCCGTTAATGGCCCAGTAGTGGGCATCGGGGCCACTATGCTGATGCATTTTGATTTGGTTTATGCAGGCAGCAGTGCCAAATTTGTCATGCCTTTTTGTAATTTAGGTATTTGCCCTGAAGGCGGTACCACTTTATTGCTGCCGCAAATGATCGGCCATAAAAAAGCCTGCGAGCTCATTATGTTTGGTGAACCTTTTGACAGCCAAACCGCTAAAGAGTGTGGTTTTATTAACGACTTTTTTAATGATGATGAATACCTAGATAAAATTATCAGCAAAGCCAAAAAGCTTGCCAAGCAACCAGCTTCATCTATTCGCTTAACCAAAGCCATGCTTAAACACAATCACGCACCCGCCATGAAAGAGACACTTTATCATGAGGGCGTAGAGATTCGTAAGGCCCTTAAAACACCTGAATCAAGAGAAGCCATGAGTGCTTTTATGGAAAAGCGACGACCAGATTTCTCTCAATTTAATTAGTCACAACCAATTAAAAAATGCAGTACCCACGTATTTAAAGGAACACCTATGAAAACTCGTATCACTGAATTATTTGGTATTCAACACCCAGTATTACAAGGTGGCATGCACTTTGTTGGCTTTGCTGAATTAGCGGCCGCAGTCTCTAATGCGGGAGGCTTGGGCACCATTACCGGCTTGACACAAAAATCCCCTAGCGATTTAGCAAATGAAATTGCTAAATGCAAAACCCTGACCGACAAGCCCTTTGCGGTGAACCTGACTTTCTTACCGGGTTTTGCTAAACCAGATTACCCAGGTTACATCAAAGCCATTATTGAAGGGGGTGTAAAAATTGTTGAAACCGCTGGCCGTTCCCCTGAAGAATACATGCCAATGCTTAAAGAAGCGGGCATTAAAGTCATTCACAAATGCACCTCGGTACGTCATGCCTTAAAAGCTGAAAAAATAGGTTGTGATGCCGTGAGCGTAGATGGTTTTGAATGTGGCGGTCACCCAGGTGAAGACGATATTCCTAATATGATTTTATTGCCCCGTGCCGCACAAGAACTCACCATTCCTTTCGTGGCGTCAGGTGGTATTGGTAATGCTCAGCAATTAGTGGCCGCACTAGCTTTGGGTGCAGAGGGCATCAATATGGGCACACGTTTTATCGCCACCAAAGAAGCCCCCGTTCACCAAAATGTTAAAGATGCCATCGTGGCGGCCAGCGAACTGGATACACAACTCATTATGCGTCCGCTTCGCAATACTGAGCGAGTGTTAAAGAATGCTAACGTACAAAAGATTGTTGATATTGAACAAGAAAAAGGCATGAACACCAAAATAGAAGACATAATTCCTTACGTTGCTGGCGTTTATCCTAAGGTCATGACTGATGGTGACATGGATGCAGGTGCCTGGAGCTGCGGCATGGTAGCGGGCCTTATTAAGGATGTGCCTAGCTGTGACGCATTAATTGGTGAAATGATGGTTGAAGCTAAAGAAATTATAGAAAACCGCTTGGCTAAGTTTGCTAACTAAACTCAGTTAGCCTCGGGTGCCAAAAGGCATTCGAGAGTCATCTGTTTAGTCACCACTCAAAGCCACGCTAAATTCCCATAATGAAATGTCATTAAAATGCTTTTAACAAAAAATTAAAGGCAGGAATTTTTGCGCTTTTTTTAAAGTAAAAACAACGTTAAATCAAAAATAATTGGAGCATGTTATGGTTAATTTAGATAAGCAAGGCAATATTTATACTCTCACTTTTGAAGAAGAAGGGGGTAACGCACTGGATTTAGAACTCGTTCAAGCGATGCATTCTGCATTGGATGAAGTGGAAGAAAACAGCAAGGGACCTTGTGCATTAATTCTTACAGCCACAGGAAAATCTTTCAGCAGCGGTTTAAGCCTATTAAAAATCACCTCTTACGATAGCGAAAAGGTACTTACTTTTAGTAATGAAATGCAACGTCTTTACGGTCGCCTGGTTAATTTTCCAGTGCCTACCGTCGCCGCTCTCAACGGGCATGCTTTCGCTGGTGGCGCGTTTCTAGCGCTGTGTTGTGATTATCGAGTCATGCGCAGCGACAAGGGCTGGTTTTGCATCAGTGAAATTGATGTGGGCGTATCGGTTGTACCAGAAATTATGGCGGTGGCAAAACTTAAACTCTCTAAAACAGTATTACGCGACGCGGTATTAACCGGTAAGCGCTTTTCTGGAGAGGAGAGCCTGCATCTAGGAATTTGCGATGCCATCAGTGACGAGCAAAATTTACTGGATAGCGCTAAAGAAATCATTGCCCCTATTGCTCTGAAAAAACGCCAAATATATAAGAATTTTAAAACGACACTTTATGGCGACTGCGCCAAAGGTATGGGCGTAGGCCTTTAAGTTCTTAATCACTTTGAATGTTTTTAAATTCTAATAACAGGAAACCATCATGAGCTATAAAGCCCCTATTCGTGACATTCAGTTTGTTATGGACGAAGTGCTCGACTTTCCCGGTCACTACCAAAGCATTCCGCAAGGGGAAAACGCCACCCCAGAAATGGTCAGCGCCATCATTCAAGAAGCGGCAAAATTTGCTGAAAACGTGCTATCGCCTTTAAATAAAAGCGGTGATGAGCAAGGCTGTCAATTGGTTGATGGGCAAGTGATTACTCCTGATGGTTTCAAAGAGGCTTATTATCAATACGTTAATAATGGTTGGATTGGATTACCCATGGATGAATCCATCGGTGGACAAGGTTTACCCACCTCCCTTGGGCGCATTACTTTTGAAACCCAGGTTACCGCCAACCATGCCTGGACCATGTATCCAGACTTAGCCAGTGGTGCCATTAAAACCATTCAAGCCCATGGTGATAAGTCACTGCAATCTTACTTACCCAACATGGTCACAGGAAAGTGGAGCGGCACAATGTGCTTAACCGAATCTCATTGTGGATCTGACCTAGGATTATTACGCACTAAAGCCATTCCCAATCAAGACGGCTCATACAGTATTACTGGCAGTAAAATATTTATTTCATCAGGTGATACGGATATCGCTGAAAACATTATCCACATTGTACTTGCCCGCTTGCCAGATGCACCTCAAGGCATCAAAGGTATTTCGTTATTCTTGGTGCCCAAAATTAAAGTCAGTGATGATGGCTCACTAGGTAATAAAAATGGGGTTAGCTGTGGTGCCATTGAAACTAAACTGGGCATTCATGGTAACGCCACTTGCACCATGAATTTTGAAGGTGCCCAAGGGTATTTAATTGGTGAAATAAATAAAGGCATGAGTTGCATGTTTACCTTTATTAATGAATCTCGCTTAGCCGTGGCTCAACAAGCTCATGGGCATATTGAAGCGTCTTTTCAAAAAGCATTGGCGTATGCACAAGATCGAATGCAAATGAGAGCCCCTAAAAGAAAATTTCCAGAACAAGCAGCCGACCCCATTATCGTGCATGCCGATGTGCGCCGAATGTTGCTTACTCAAAAGGCCTTCACTGAAGGCGCACGCTTACTGAATTATTATTGCGCTCAACAAGTGGATATTACCCATGGTGAGAGTAACTCAGCAGAAAAATTAAAAGCACAAAGCTTATTGGCTTTCTTAACCCCTATTGCTAAAGGCTTTATTAGTGAAGTAAGTCAGGAAGCCACTGGCTTGGGCATTCAAATTTTGGGAGGGCACGGCTTTATTCGAGAATCTGGCCTTGAACAAGAATATCGCGACACTCGCATTACGACAATTTATGAAGGTACCACGGGCATTCAAGGGTTAGATTTATTGGGGCGTAAGATACTGGCCAGTAAAGGTGAAGTGATGTTGCCGTTTGTAGATCAAGTCACTGCTTTTTGCAATGAAAATAAAGATCACTCATTCTCCAAACAAACGCTCATGGCATTAAATACACTATTAGAGTTAACCGATGTAGTGGCTTCTAAAGCCAATGATCCCGATGAGATTAATGGTGTGGGTGTGGATTACTTAATGTTCGCAGGCTACACAGTATTTGCCTACTTTTTGGCTAAAGCAGCCCTCATTAGCGAAGAGAAAATTAACGCCAATACAGAAGATAAGAATTTCTATCAAGCCAAAATAGCCACTGCCAATTTTTATTTTTCAAAAATACTACCCAGAACCAAAACCTTACAAGCCACCATTATCTCTGGTTCTGCACCGCTTATGGCAATGAATGACAGTGACTTTTCATTTTAAATTAATCCAACACACATCAAACAATAGGAAAAAATTATGGCTATATATCAAGCACCACAACGTGACATGAAATTTGTAATGGATGAATTGCTAGACATGCAAAGTCATTACGCACAATTGCCTGGCTGTGAAAATGCTAGTCCTGAAATTGTTAGTGCCATTCGTGAGGAAGGCGCTAAATTTTGCACAAAAGTATTGGCACCGTTAAACAAAGTGGCCGACCAAGAAGGGTGTACTTGGTCAGAGTCTGGGGTGAAAACACCCACAGGCTATAAAGAAGCGTTTAAGCAGTATTGTGAAGCCGGTTGGCCGAGCCTAATTCAAGAAGAAAAATTCGGCGGGCAAGGCCTTCCTTATTCGGTTGGCATCATGTTTGGTGAAATGACAACTGGTTCAGGTCTTGCGTGGGCCATGTTAAATGGCGGAAGTAACGGTGCAGCAGAAACCATTAGCGCATGGGGTAGCGAAGAGCAAAAAGAGCAATACATGCCCAAATTAGTGAATGGTGATTGGGGCGGTACTATGTGTTTGACCGAGTCTCATTGTGGAACCGATTTAGGTTTATTAAGAACCAAAGCCGAACCCAATAGTGATGGATCTTATAATCTAACTGGCACTAAGATTTTTATCACCTGGGGTGAACAAGACATTACCGACAACATTGTGCACATTGTTATTGCCCGAATTGCCGGTGCCCCTGAAGGGGTGAAAGGCATCTCTTTATTTGTCGTGCCTAAATTTCACATTAATGAAGATGGCAGCTTGGGTGAGCGAAATAATGTTAGCTGTGGATCCATTGAACATAAAATGGGGCTACATGGCAGCCCCACCTGTGTAATGAATTTTGACGGTGCAAAGGGTTATCTTTTAGGACCTGAAAATAAAGGCTTGAGCTGTATGTTCACCTTTATGAATTTTGCCCGCTTAGGCGTGGCTAGCATGGGCATGATTCACAGCGAAGTGGGCTTTCAACATTCTTTAGAATATGCAAAAGATCGATTGCAAATGCGCGCTTTAACCGGTCCTAAAAATCCTGAGTTAGCTGCCGACCCGATTATTGTTCATCCTGACGTGCGTCGCATGTTACTGACCCAAAAGTCGTTAAGTGAAGGGGGTCGTATGCTTAACTACTACCTCGCTCAGCAAATGGATATTATGCAACACAGCAAAGATCCAGAATTGGTTAAGAAAACGGGAAATGAAGTGGGCTTGCTCACCCCTATTGCAAAAGCCTTCTTAACTGAAACAGGGTTTGAATCAGCCAACCTTGGCCTGCAATGTTTTGGTGGTCATGGTTATACACAGGAATACGAAGTAGAACAAAATGTACGGGACGCTAGAATTTCGTGTATTTGGGAAGGCACCACGGGCATTCAAGCATTGGATTTATTAGGGCGAAAAATATTAATGAACAAAGGTGAAAACCTGCGCTCGTTCACCAAGAAAATTCATAAGTTTTGCCAAACCCACGAAAGTAATCCAGATATGGCTGAATTTGTGAAAGAGCTGAATCATTACAATAAGGAGTGGGGACAGGTGGTGATGAAAATTGGTGCCTCTGCCATGAAAAACCCAGATGAATTAGGTGCCGCTTCAGTCGATTTCCTAATGTATTCTGGTTATGTAATTCTTAGTTACTTTTGGGCACAAGCGGCAGCGGTTGCATTGCAAGCCTTAGAAAACGAAACCACTGAAGAAGATTTTTATAAGTCTAAAGTCATCACAGCGCGTTTCTTTTTTCAACGTATGTTGCCTAAAAGCCAAGGGTACCTTGCCACAATGAACACTGGTGCTGCCAACTTAATGGACTTGGATGCACAGCATTTTTCTTTTTAATGACTAGGTAGTTTAATTGGTAGTTAAAGGAAAATAAGTGACCCGCTTTTGGGTCACTTTTAAAAAAGAGTTTATCCATTTTAAACATTTATTATGGGCCAAATGCCTAATTTTCAGTAAATAGTCCAATTACGCCCTTCCCTGTCCTAAATAGACAAGCATCTGGTCTCCATTGGCAAGCACCTTTCGTTATTCCCCCTTAATATAGAGCTCAATAAAGATAAAAAAGTAAGCCGTGATTGCTCTCTTATGGCTTTGATAAATCCATAAAAATGCACCGTCCCTTGGATAATAACGGAGACACCATGAAACAAAGAATGCTCCCCATAATATTGGGCCTAGGCCTTGCCATAACCGGTTGTGGTTATGACACATTAGAAAACACCAGCGATGCTGATGCCCAAGGGCATACCGCCCCTACCCAAGCCACCATCGAAGCCAACAAACAGGTGCTAAAAGAATTACCGTTTAACAACATGGAAGACTTTGAACAAGCTAACCGTGGCCTAATTGCCCGTGAAGATAGCTTGCGCATTAAAGCCCCAAAGGGCGCACCCAATGAATACGTGTGGGATCAAGACGCTTATAAATTTATTCAAGGGGAGGCTCCTGATTCCGTTAACCCAAGCCTTTGGCGTCAAGCCAAACTCAACAGCATTCACGGCTTATTTAAAGTCACCGAAGGGGTATATCAATTACGCGGTTATGATCTTTCTAACATGACCATTATTGAAGGTGATAAAGGTTATATTTTGGTTGACCCACTCACATCACAAGAAACCGCCAGCAAAGGCTTAGCTTTTGTTCGAAAACACTTAGGGGACAAGCCAGTCAGTGCCATTATTTTTACCCACAGCCACGGCGATCATTTTGGCGGAGTGCTGGGCGTCGTACCTGAAGAAGAAAGAAGCACAGTACAGGTCATTGCCCCTGAAGGGTTTATGGAAGAGTCCACCAGTGAAAATATGCTGGCTGGCCCGACCATGATTCGCCGTTTGGCTTATATGTACGGCTTGAATTTAGCACGCTCAGAACGTGGCCACGTGGATACAGGATTAGGTAAAGAACCGGCCTTTGGCACCACGGGTATCTTGGCGCCGACTCATATCATTTCCCAAACACCGCAACCCATGATAGTAGACGGTGTTGATTTTGTATTCCATAACGCCCCTTCCACCGAAGCCCCTGCCGAACTGATGTTTTATTTACCTAAGTTAAAAGCCTTTTGCGGATCGGAAGTGACGTCACGCAACATGCACAACCTGTACACATTACGCGGTGCAAAAGTGCGCGATGCATTAGCTTGGAGTAACGCCATTGAAAAAACTCGTACTGAATTTCACGATGCCGATATTTATTTCGCAAGCCATCACTGGCCAATTTGGGGTAACGATAAAATTCAAGACTTTTTGAAAAAGCAACGTGATACCTACAAGTTCATTCACGATCAAACTTTGCACATGGCTCATTCAGGCGTAACTCCTAAAGAAATCGCTGAAAAATTAAAAATGCCTGAAGCGCTGCGCACTAATTTTTCAAACCGCGGCTACTATGGCACCGTTTCCCATAATGCCAAAGCCGTTTACCAAGGGTACTACGGTTGGTTTGATGGTAATCCAGCTAATTTAAACCCTCTTCCTCCTGTGGAAGCCGGTAAGCAATATGTTGAACTTATGGGCGGCAGCGAAGCATTACTGAAAAATGCACAAGCTTTGTTCGATAAAGGCAACTACCGTTTTGTAGCCGAAGTACTGAGTCACTTGGTATTTTCAGACCCGAGCAATACTTCAGCTCGCCAGTTACTAGCGCGCACTTATGATCAATTAGGGTATCAGGCTGAATCGGGTCCTTGGCGAGATGTGTATTTAACTGGCGCTTATGAATTACGACATAACCGTCCAGAAAAAGGCTTCAACCCAGCCATGGCCAAAGATTTACTAATGCATGCACCACTTGAAAAATACTTTGATACTCTGGCAGTGCGCTTAGATGGTGCCGCCGCTGAAGGAGAAGAAATGATTTTAAATTTCACCTTTCCTGACTTAGGCGTTACCCATGTGGTCATCATTGAAAATTCAGTGATGCACCATCACATAGGTGAGCCTGTGGCGGATGCGGATGCCACCATCACTCAAGATCATGAAACCTTTGTGGACATTGCCGTTGAACTCATGACGCCAGTGGATGCCATGTTAGAGGGTAAACTAGAGGTGGATAACTTGTTGGCCATGCGTAAATTTAAAAGCATGACCAGTGAGCCTGACTTTACCTTTGATATTGTTATGCCGTAAAACATATTCTAAATATATTGTTAGCCTGTGCCTTAAAAATTAAGGCTCAGGCTATTTTTATTTGTGGAAATACTTTTACAGTGCGCTTCATATTTCTATCATTTACTGACAATAAAAATAAAATCAACTCGGAGCAATTACCATGGTGACTAACTTGGCCTCAGCCAGCAACGAAAGTGCAGCACTAAACAACATGCACACTATTTTTAGTCGACAAAAAGATGCCTTTAAAAATTCGCCCATGGCCACAGCCAAAGAGCGCATTGAAAATCTAGCAAAATTGCATAAGGCCATGGTGAAGCATAAAGACGCTTTAACCCAAGCCATGTCTGATGATTTTGGTAATCGCCCCCATGATGCCTCGACCCTTAATGACATTATGATTTGTTTAGAGAGTATTAAGTATCAATCTAAACGCATAAAAAAATGGATGAAAGCCAGCAAGCCCCATGTGGATATTAAATTACAGCCGGTCAGCGCCAGCGTTCATTATCAGCCTAAAGGGGTTATTGGCATTATTGCTCCGTGGAATTTCCCGGTTAATTTGGCTATTTCTCCTTTAATAACGGCGTTATCTGCCGGTAATCGCGTGATGATTAAACCATCGGAGTTTACCCCACGCACCGCGCTAGCCATGCAAAAAATGCTCGCTGAAATTTTCCCAGAAGATCTGGTGGCAGTGGTGCCTGGTGAAATGGAAGTGGCGGTAGGTTTTACGAAGCTGGCCTTTGACCATATTATTTTTACAGGGTCTACTGAAGTGGGCAAACATGTGATGCGTGCCGCGGCTGAAAATCTAACACCGGTAACATTAGAGTTAGGGGGTAAGAGCCCAGCCATCATTTCTAAAGATGTGCCCATGAAAGATGCGGTTGAGCGTTTGCTGTACGGAAAAACCACTAACGCTGGGCAAATATGTTGTTCTCCTGACTACGTTTTATGCCCGAAAGATCGTATTGATGAACTGGTGGCCAATTGCAAAGAAGTCACTGCACAATTTTACCCCAATATAAAAGACAACAACGATTACACCACCATCATTAATGACCGCCAGTATCAGCGCTTACAAAACCACCTTAGTGATGCCAAACAAAAAGGGGCCATGATCGTCGAGATAAATCCTTCTCATGAGAATTTGGCACCAGCCCAACGAAAGATGCCATTGTATTTAGTGTTAAACCCTAGTGATGACATGGTGTGCATGCAAGAGGAAATCTTTGGCCCCATTTTGCCTATTGTGGCAGTTGATTCGGTAGAGGATGCGTTGGACTGTGTACGCGAACGCCCTCGTCCATTGGCTTTATATTATTTTGGCTATAATAAAAAAGAACAGAAGTTAGTGGTAAATAATAGTATTTCTGGAGGCATGTGTTTAAACGACACTCTTAATCACATTGGCATAGATGACATGCCTTTTGGTGGCATTGGCCCGTCGGGTATGGGTAACTATCACGGTTTAGAAGGCTTTAGAGAGCTATCTCATAGTAAAAGCATTTTGTCTCGCCCAAAATATAACGGCATGAAAATGCTGTATCCCCCTTACAATCGTTTCTTTCACAAAATTATTAATAAGTTTTTGGTGAAATAGGCAAAAAAAAATGGGCTAATTCTTAGCCCGTTTTTTCTTTCATTACTGATATTGTTCAATCACGGCAATAAATTCTAAGCCATATTTTTCAAGCTTTTTCTTACCCACTCCAGAAATATTAGCAAAGGCCTCAATGTTGGCAGGCTTACTGTGTAACATTTCCTGAAGGGTCGCATCGTGAAAGATCATAAACGGCGGAATGCCTTGCTCAGTGGCCAAGTTTTTACGACAAGTTCTAAGGGCTTGCCACATTTCTTGCTGATCTGCTGGGATATCCTCTTTATTCTTTTTACCTTTACTGATATTTCCATTGCGATTATTTGCACTGGCTTGAATTACGTCCACTCGCAGCATTAGCGATTCTTCACCCCGCAAAATGGCGCGGCTAGTATCACTTAAATACAGCTGGCCATAGTCAAAGTTTACGTTTAAATAGCCTCTTGCCACTAACTGGCGAAACACTGAACGCCACTGACCATCATTCAGATCTTGCCCTATACCAAAAGTAGAAACCTGTTGATGATTAAACTGGCTAACTTTTTCTGTGACCTTGCCGCGCAATACATTAATTAAGTGCACCACGCCAAATTTTTGATCGGTACGGTATACGCAACTTAATGCTTTTCGGGCCGCTTGCGTTCCATCCCAAGTTTGCACCGGCGTTAAACAGTTATCACAATTACCACAGGGCGTATTCAGTTCATCACCAAAGTAATTCATGAGCATTTGACGTCGGCAAGAGGTGAGTTCGGCCAAACCTAACATACCATTGAGTTTGGTTTGCTCGATACGTTTAAACTGCTCATTGGCGTCACTGCCAGCCATCATTTGCTTAAGCTTAATGACATCTTCTAGGCCATAAGCCATCCAAGCAGTGGATGCTTGACCATCACGTCCCGCTCGACCCGTTTCTTGATAATAGGCTTCAATGCTCTTAGGCATATCTAAATGGGCCACAAAGCGCACATCGGGTTTATCGATGCCCATCCCAAACGCGACTGTGGCCACCATGACAATGCTGTCTTCATTTAAGAAACGCTGCTGATTAACTTGGCGGATACTTTTATCAAGCCCCGCATGGTAGGGCAGCGCATGAATACCTTGCTCGCTTAACCAAAGTGCGGTGGCTTCGACCTTTTTACGGGACAAGCAATACACCACCCCAGCATGACCTTGATGTTCACTTTGTAAAAAGGTTAGCAATTGAGCCTTTGGGTTATTTTTAGGGGTAATTCGATACTGAATATTAGGGCGATCAAACCCTGAGACAAATACTTTAGCTTGCCCAAGCCCAAGGCGCTCAATGATTTCTTGGCGGGTTTTTTCATCGGCAGTGGCAGTCAATGCCATACGAGGCACATTAGGGAAATACTGTTGTAATAAACTTAACTGTAAGTAATCACTGCGAAAATCATGCCCCCACTGAGATACACAATGGGCTTCATCAATGGCAAACAAAGAAACCTGTACTTGATGAAGCCATTCAATGGTTTTAGGCAAAGTAAGGCGCTCTGGTGCGAGATATATGACATCAATTTCACCCCGCAAGGCTTGTTGTTCGGTTTGGTAATTTTCATTGCTGCTCATGGATGAGTTCATGCAAGCAGCCCTAATACCCGCTTGATTAAGGGCATTCACCTGATCGTGCATAAGAGCAATAAGCGGTGAAATAACGATACCCACACCATTACGCACTAATGCTGGGATTTGATAGCACAGGGACTTACCGCCTCCTGTAGGCATTAATACAAATACATCTTCCCCTGAGAGTGCTGCCTCAATAACCTGGTCTTGTGGGGCACGAAAATTTTCGTAGCCAAATACGGTGTTTAAAACATTAAAGGCAGCTTGCATCATACTAATGGCTTCTAGATAGGTGGCGCTATTGTAGCGTCAATCAATTATGAATTGTATTTACGCAGTTTCTAGTGAGGCTTAACCTACAGGGTTACTAAGTTTAGCTGTATTAAGATACAACTAAGCCTCCCATGAACGCTATTGTTCAGGCTCTATGGCAGCCTATAACCATGACATTAACGGAATATACCCTAATAATATTCAGCTCAATGAAGACCTTATCTTTTAAGTCCTTGCATATGCGGTATATTTTACGTCTAATCAAGGTACATCTTTCAGTGATATACCCTCACAGCAACCCTTCGGTTTCATTAGCACACGCCATTACTGGTAAAGCCAATGTCTGGAATTTGTTCTTGCCAACCCCATGGTATGGTTATGCAGCACCCATTATTTTGAATATCCACTATATTTTTAAATACTAACTAAGAGATAGATGCTCAATGGCTAGCAAAGAATTTATTCACCAACGAATTTGCGCATATGCTGGAAAAGATATTGACCCTGCTATCGATACGCAAGTTAGTGAATTTTTACGCAATCAATTTAATATCCATTTACCACAAAGGCGCTCTATCAACGAATCATTAGAAGCAAGCATAAGTGACCATGAAATCATAAGCTTACTGCTGCAATACCGCACCATGGTTTGATAAAGTAGAGACCTTAGTAAAAACACGATTGCTCCGTAAACGTCTATATAGAATCGTCTTACAAGACGGTTATTGTCATCACTCTGTCATATTTTAGCATTAGCATGCATTACATAAATTCCAGCAAGAGAATAAATGAATAGGCTATTTCACACGTAGCGTTTGGTAGTAGGTTGTATATTTAATTAAGCATGCGCAAGCAACTGATCCACTCCCTTACTGAGGATGATCTGTTTAAAAGAATGACAACGATAATAATACCCTCAATATTCATAACCTAGGGGACACATATGTGTGCCCTTTTTTTATGCCTGCTATATTAATAATATATCGTTTAAGTTGGTAAACAGTAAACTGGATTTTTGAGGAAACTACCATGCCTGACAACCGTAAAACTTCTGCCAGCGACGTTCAAGTATCCATTGGTGGACAACTAACCTCCTCTTCTGCACCTTTATCAGAAGAGGGCCGCTGGGCATTTAATTTTAACCCGCAATCTAAAATGGCTAATATTGAAGTCCAAATAAACTCTAGCGAGCTATTAACCGGTGCAAGCGCTACTGTACTTTCAAATGACTTATCTAGCCGTGATATTCAAGATTTAATTCAATGGCTAGCAAGCGTTAAGAGCAATATGGAGCCGTAAATTAATTTTGTTTTTAGTCTTTTTCTAAAAGTGCTTGAATAGGCCGCATGTCGGCTTTTGAAGGTAAAGGCATTTTAGGTTTTTTTATCCAACTTAATATGTCCTGCTGAGGAATACTCGCCTTTAGGTCGCGTAATAACATATGGTAGCCATTTTCATAAAGCGCTATTTTTTTAGGGTGTTTTTGTGAATCCGGTAATTTATCCAACATTATTTTAGTGGGTTGTTTAGGGATGATTTCATCGCGCTCTCCATATAAAACCAGTAAATTTTGTTGCAGTTTACCGGCACAGCTCAAGGCCTCGCCCATTAAGGCAGTTAATCCATAAATTGCATCTACCCTTGTTTCTTTAATGATAAATGGATCTTTACCAAGCTTTCTTAACATCGGAATATTATCAGATGGTTTTATTTTAAGACCCCGTCCAGTTAGGGTCATCCATGGCACAGTATAACTGGCCACATTTAATGCCCAGCGCTGATACCAAGGCATGGTTTGCTTTCCCCACACGGCAGGTGCCACTAAAATTAAACCATTTACCTGAGGCGCATTTTTTTGGGCCATACTCGTCATCACTACCGCACCGCCCATGCTTTCCCCCAATACATAGATAGGAATATCGGGATACTTTCTCTTAATAACAGTAATGAAATTCTTTAAATCATTTTGCATGGCATTACTGCCGGCCCATAATCCCGCATTAGAAGACTGGCCAAAGCCACGTTGATCGTACGCAAAGGATGCCACCCCAAATTGGCTTAACCAAATACCAGTATCGTTAAAAAACTGCGAGTAATCGTTAAAACCATGCAGCGCTATCACAATATTTTTAATGCCACCTTCTGGAGGCAGCCACTTTTTATAGGTTAAAGGCGATCCATCAAAAGATCTAAATACATTATCACTAAGGGTTGCAGGTATTAATTGATCACTTGGCAGCATGACTCTGGGTGCACAACCCGTCATTAATAAACCTATGAGGCAGCCATTAACGATGAAGACACTCAAAGACTTAAAGCCAGATAAGCGCGTTATTAAAATTTGTGACATATGAACTATTTGTGTGCCTTTGTGCTTCGGGTGATGATCATTTCATTTTAGTGCAAACCAAGCACTTCATGATTAATTACTTGGCTGTTACGAACAGCCAAGTCAATTATCTAAATATACAGTAAACTGCGCGCTTAAGTTTTAGAGCTCTCCTTTTTATGCCCCCTCAAAAGCCCCCTAGCATTTGGTCATTGGCCTGGCCTACTACCCTATCTAATTTATTACTGGCCTCTATTGGTTTGGTGCAAATAGTATTAGCAGCAGGCTTTGGTAACGATGTAGCGTCTGCCATGGCGGTAAGCCAGCGCGTATTTTTTGTATTGCAAGCCACCCTATTTGGATTGGCCACCGGCGCCAGCGCTCTAGTAGCGCGCAACATAGGGGCAAATGACCATTTAAAAGCAGGGCAAGCCACACAAAGCGCCATGCTATTAGGGTTTATGATATCGGTATTAATGGGAGGGCTGTGCTATTTACTGGCGCCCACCATAACCAGCTGGTTTGATTTAGAAGGGAACGCTCAAGAACTGGCGATTATCTTAATTCGCTGGGTGTGTATATTTAACCCTATTTATTCATTAAACATCGTATTAACCACCACCATGCGCGCCACAGGAGATGGCTTAAACCCACTGATGCTGGCGTTCATTAGTGGCGTGGGCAATGGTTTAGGGTGTTATGCATTAAGCCATGGCAGCTTCGGATTGCCCAATTTAGGACCTGAAGGGTTGGCTATTGGCGGCATTATTGGTTCGCTATTAGCTTTAGTGATATATGGCAGCTATTGGCGATTAGGCAAATTGAAACTGCCTTACCCCAACATTAGTCAGCTTAAAGTTAAAACCAATAAGTTACTGCGCATTGGCATTCCCAGTGCCATTGAACAAAGTCTCATGCAGGTGGGATTTTTAGTTTATATGATGGCCATCGCTCAATACGGTAATCAAGTACTGGCGGCCTATGGCTTGGGTTTGAATATTTTAACCTTAATTATTTTTGTATCATTAGGGTTCTCAGCCTCCAGTGCCGTTATTGTGGGGCAATATATGGGACGCAAACAACCTGAATTAGCCATGGAATATGGTTGGCGAGGTTGGCGCATGTGTTTGGCCTTTATGGTGGTTTCAGCAATCATTTTTGTAGTATTTGGCGCACACATGGCCCGCGCGATTACCGACGATAGCCAAGTGCAATATTATGTTGAGTTATTTTTAATGATCGTCGCCGTCGCCATGCCGTTAATTGCCACTGACTTCGCCATCGGCGGGGCCATTCGTGGCGCTGGTGAAACGAAATACCCCTTAAAGATTAGCTTTTTTAGTTTATTCTTAGTGCGCTTTATTTTGCCCTTTGTTTTTTTAGAGTTAAACATGGCTGTTCATTGGATGTTTTGCTTAACCGCATTAGATTTTGGCATTAAAGCAATATTTTTAGCATTGTATTTCCGTGCAGGCCATTGGCAGAAAAAAGAAATTTAGTTTCGTCAAAAATGAAACTAACATTGAATTATGTGTTAGTTTCAGAAAGTATTCATAAAGCTATTTAATATTCCATTATAAATACAGGGAATGTATTTACATGCAGCTTCTAAAGTTCTCATTGATAACCGCCCTTGCCATTTTCATAAGCGCCTGTATGTCATTCACATCAAGCGAAGGTAAGACGTCACTCAAAAGTGAGCAAAACCTCACGGGCATTGATGTTTCCAAATACCAAGGGGAAATTGATTTTGACAAAGTAAAAGCGGCCGGCATTCGTTATGTTTTTGTACGGGCCACTGAAGGCATTACTTATCAAGATGCATTTTTTAAACAAAACCTCGATGAAGCCCGTGAAGCAGGTTTGGTCATTGGCGCTTACCATTTTTACGAAACCGACGATGACCCAGTGAGCCAATTAAATAACTTTACCAGCTTAGTAACATTACAAGCGGGTGACTTACCCCCTGTGGTAGACATTGAGAAACTTCACGATAACGATCAAGTAGATTTAACCGAGAACATTCAAACCTATTTAGATGGACTAGAGCAACACTATAAAACCAAGCCTATTATTTACAGTGGTAAAAACTTTGCCAACAAATACATTACCACCTTCAGTGATTACCCTTTATGGCTTGCTGAATATCAAAGCTTATACCCCACATTGCCACAAGGCTGGAATAAGTGGACATTTTGGCAATATTCACAAACCGGAAAAATAGATGGCATAAATGGTGATGTAGACATTAATCGATTTAATGGTCAGGAGAACAGTTTTAAGAAAATGCTGATAAAATCCCTGTAACGCCTTAAAGCGCGTTATTTGTCAGCTATATGGAAAGTACCATGTTTAACCCTTTCGTTTTCGCCAGCCGATACTGGCTGGCACTTAGTGCACTGACTCTTTTTAGTATCACGCTTTTATCTCTTTGGCCCTTAAGTAATTTGCCACTCATGCCTGGCACGGATAAAACTCACCATTTTATAGCCTACGCAAGCCTAATGCTTCCTGCAGCACTGGCAAAACCTAAACACTGGCCACTTATTGCATTGTTTTTTATTAGCTGGAGCGCAGCAATTGAATTAATTCAGCCGCTTGTGAATCGATATGGTGAGTGGTTAGATTTGCTGGCCAATGGGCTAGGGGTTTTAGCCAGTATTGTGTCAGTGAGTACTTTTAACTTATTCAAAAAATTATATAGCCATTTCAAGGCATGACACCAATAAGCCCTTAAATACAAAAGCATTCCTTGTGGAAATTCTATAACAGATAGGTAGAATCAGCCAACCACTCATATCTTTGGCTTACCTCCACCCAATTAATTTGGTAAGTTAACCTTATTTATTCCTGAGGACAGACATGACAGACAAGGATACAAACATTGCCTCTGGCTTTGGGCCCTTGCTTAAATTCTGGCGTGGCGTGCATGGCTTATCTCAAGAAACTTTAGCCTTGTGTGCAGAATCTTCTACCCGCCACATTAGCTGTTTAGAAAATGGTAAGTCGCATCCTAGCCGTTCAATGATTTTAAAATTAGCAGAAGTCATGAAGCTGGGTGACCGCGACTCCTGCTACTTATTATTGGCAGCAGGCTACTTACCCACCGCCAATACCGTAGATTTTCATGCTCCTGAATATAAATGGCTACGTAAAGCCATGATGCTTACCTTAAAAGCCATGGACCCTTACCCTGCGGCATTAATGGACCGTTATGGTGGTTTATTAATGGTAAACAAAGCTTGGGTGGCGTTTAATCAGCAAGCCTTAGGGCCAGAACGCTTAGCCAACATGGCTAATCACTTTGAATTATTGTTCAGTCATCAGCCATCAAGCGAAGCCAATGACCTTAGAAAAAATACCCTGTCGCTTATCCTGATGGCCATGCAGCAAGAAGTATTGTTAAGCGGTGATGCGTATTTTGAAAAAATTCTTACGAATTTAATTAAGCATAAAGACGTCCCCAAAGACTGGAAGCAACGAGCGGCTAATTTAGAACCACAAGCCAGTTTTCGGGTGCAGTTTGAAATAGAAGGCACCTTGCATCATTTCTTTAATGTTAGCCAAATGGTGGGGGCATTAGGACCCACTTCGTTTATTTCTGAACCCAGGTTAAGCATTAATACCCTGTATCCTGTGGATCCTGAATTAGATTTATCCAAATATTTAGATAAAGAGTTTAGTCACCCTCTGTTGCCTTATTAATAAATATATTAAGGCCTCAAAACACAGATTTTTCTGTTATTTATCTTTGTCCGTCAATGCTATTTAAATCTAAAACATCTTCACATCAAACCACCTAAAGGCCTTGATAATCAGGCTTTTAGGTCTTTTCTGCATTCCTTTCATCACATTTTAAACTCTACAAAGGCCCAACTTGACCCATTAAGTCATGGCTCCACCTTGGTAGGTTGCGCAGAATGAAAGCCATAATTAGACACATATAAACAGGTTAATACTATGGCTGCACCCATTCTTAGTGAACGCGAACTTGAGTTCATGCTTTATGAAATGTTTGATGCCGAATCTCTTACCAGTCGTGAACGTTATACCGATCACAGCCGCGAAACATTCACAGCTGCCATTAACACTGCTAAAACGGTAGCTGAAAAATATTTTTTACCCATTCGACAAAAAGTAGATACTCAGCAACCTACCTTTGATGGCAAAAAAGTCAGCATGTTGCCAGAAATTAAGACAGCATTAGATGCGGTTATTGATGCAGGCCTTGCCGCACCCTCCAGTGACTACGACATGGGAGGCATGCAATTGCCTCTTACTGTGGCCAGTGCCGCTGCTTGTTACCTATCCGCGGCCGGTAGCACCACTTTAGGTTATATTTCTCTGACCAATGCTAACTGCAACCTAATTGAAGCCTACGGCACACAAGATCAAATTGAACGCTTTGTGCACCCCATGCGTGAAGGCCGTTTCGCCGGTACTATGGCCATGACCGAACCCTCAGCGGGATCTGGCTTGGCCGACTTAACCACCACAGCCACGCAAGATGAAAACGGCAACTACCGCATTAAAGGCAATAAAATTTTCATCAGTGGCGGTGATCATGATTTAAACGACAACATTATTCACCTGGTATTGGCCCGTGTGAAAGGCGCCCCTAAAGGCGTAAAAGGCATTTCCTTGTTCATTGTGCCTAAGCTCATGGTGAACGATGACGGGTCACTGGGGGATAAAAATGAAGTAGAGCTGGCTGGCTTATTTCACAAAATGGGTGGCCGTGGTCAAACCTCATGTGCATTAAGCTTTGGCGAACAAGATGGCGCCATTGGCTACTTAGTAGGTGAAGAAAACAAAGGCCTTGCCTACATGTTCCATATGATGAATGAGGCCCGCATCATGGTGGGCACCAGTGCAGCCGCCACCGCCCTTACGGGTTTCCAGTATTCTCTAGATTACTCAAAAGAGCGCCCACAAGGCAGGTTAATGGCCAGCAAAGACCCAATGGCGGCGCCTGTTAACATCATTGAACACCCAGATGTGCGCCGCATGCTGCTCACTCAAAAAGCCTACGCTGAAGGTGCTTACGCCTTATGCCTATTAGGCAGCCAACTGGCCGATGATGAAAAAACCGCTCCCACAGAAAAAGAACGCGTTGCTGCCAGCATCTTACTGGACTTCTTAACGCCCATGATAAAAAGCTGGCCTTCAGAGTACGGCCCTAAAGCTAACTATTTGGCCATTCAGGTTCTGGGGGGGCACGGTTATATTAACGAACACCCAGTGGAAATGTTCTACCGAGACAACCGCTTAAACCCAATTCATGAAGGCACAACTGGCATTCAATCCCTTGATTTGCTTGGCCGTAAAGTTCCCATGAAAAACTTCGCCGGTTACAAAGCCATCTTGGCTGAAATGGCTGGCACCATTGAAGTGGCCAGCCAGTTTGAAGAGCTGCAAGGCGTGGCAAAAGAACTGGCCGATGCCGTTAAGCAACTGCAAGCCACGACCGCCACCGTATTAGGCGCCACTAAATCACAAAATATTGATTTAGTATTTTCAAATTCGGTAAGTTACCTAGATATGTTTGGTCACATAGTAATCGCATGGTTATGGCTTAAACAAGGCATGGTGGCCAACACTGCTCTTAAAGAAGCGCCCCATAAAGAAGATGAAGATTTTTATAAAGGTAAAATGCAAGCCATGCAGTATTTTTACCGCTCAGAATTACCGCAAGTTTACCACTGGAGTAATTTGGTAAGCAGCATCGACAGCACCAGTTTTGATATGCACGCTGATTGGTTTTAACAGATTTTAATATTGCATCTAAAAATAATTAATTCACTGAATAAGTAGGGACAGATATGAAACAAGTTAGTCGTGACGATATTCAAAACCATGTGGGTCAAGTGTCAGAGCCAAGTGCTTGGTTTACGGTTAAGCAAGAGCAAATTGATCAATTTGCCGATTGTACTTTGGATCACCAATTTATTCATATCAACCCAGAGCAAGCAAAAGAAACCGCATTTGGCTCCACCATTGCCCACGGTTTTTTAAGCTTATCGATGCTTTCACATTTTGCAGAAAGTTTTGGCACCCTAATAGACGGCACATACATGGGCGTTAATTACGGGTTTGATAAAGTGCGCTTCATTAATCCTGTGAAGGTTGACAGTAAAATTCGCGGTACTGCAAAATTAGTCGAAGCAGTAGAAAAGAAACCCGGCCAGTTTATGTTAAAAACTGAAGTGGCTGTGGAAATCGAAGGTTCTGAAAAACCCGCTTTAAAAGCCGAGTGGATCACCATGCAAATGGTTAAATAAAATTTCAATACCTCCATTTTTATGGAAGTAAATATATATTGAATGCTTCAACAAGTTTAAACGAAGCACTCTTAGTTAATTGCCCTAGTTAAGTATTTAGAAAAAGGAAGAAATTATGTCTATCAGCTATGAAGGTCAAGTGGCCATTGTAACCGGTGCCGGTAACGGATTAGGTCGTTCACACGCATTAGAATTAGCTAAGCGCGGCGCTAAGGTCGTCATTAATGATTTAGGTGGTGCACGTGATGGTAGCGGTGGTTCATCTGCCGCTGCTGACGAAGTGGTGGCGTTAATTCAAAAAAATGGTGGCGAAGCATTTGCCCACGGCGCGAACGTGGCCAAGTTTGATGAAGTACAAGACATGGTTCAACAAACCATGGATAAGTGGGGTCGTGTTGATATTTTAATTAACAACGCGGGTATTCTGCGTGATAAAACCTTTGCCAAAATGGAAATTGCTGACTTCCAATTAGTAATGGATGTACACGTTATGGGTACCGTAAACTGCACTAAAGCAGTTTGGCAAATCATGCGTGACCAAGACTACGGACGCATTGTTATGACCACCTCTTCAAGTGGTATGTATGGTAACTTTGGTCAAGCCAACTATGGTGCCGCTAAAATGGCAGTACTGGGTTTCATGAATACTTTGGTGATTGAAGGCGCTAAAAATAATATCAAAGTGAATGCTTTGGCTCCTACTGCCGCCACGCGCATGACAGAAGATCTAATGCCGCAACCTGTTTTAGACATGCTAACTCTTGAAGCTGTTACCGCTGGCGCTTTAACACTTTGCCATAAAGATTCACCAAATCGCTTTATTCTTTGCGCCGGTGCCGGTGGTTATGCCAGTACTCGTTTGTTTGAAACTGAAGGCACTTACCTTGCCCCAGAAGATCAAACCCCAGAGGGTGTATTAGCCAACTTTGATGAAATTTCTGACACCTCTAAGCAGTGTGAGTATCAAGCAGGGTCTGGCCAGGGTGAAAAATTCTTAGGTAAGGCCATGGCCTTCTTAAAGTCTCAAGCGACAGCAGAAGCCTAATATATCCCCCTAAGGCTAAAGAGATTTAGACTTAGGGGAATTCAAATGCCCTATTTTGTCACTCAGGGCCTTGTATTCATTTCTTTTTAAAATCATAAAAGAATTCCATTACCCAGTACTGCCATTAAATACTGGTTAATCGTTTATATAGGAAATAACATGAAAGAAGCTGTCATTGTATCTGCTGCGCGTACCCCTATTGGTAAAGCTTACCGTGGTGCATTCAACAATTTAGAAGCCCCTTCTCTTGCATCATTTGCCGTAAAAGCCGCCGTACAACGAGCAGGTGTTGATCCTGCTGAAATTGATGATGTTTTATTTGGCGCCTCTATTCAACAAGGCACCCAAGGCAGTAACTTTGCCCGTCAAATTGCCATTGCTTCAGGCTTACCAGCCAGTGTTTCGGGTATGTCTTTAGATCGCCAGTGCTCTTCTGGTGTCATGACCATTGCCACTGCTGCTAAGCAAATTATTGTAGACGGCGCACCGATTGTTTTAGCCGGTGGTTGCGAATCTATCAGTCTTGCACAAAATGAAAAAATGAATTTTTTTCGAGCCAAAGATCCAATGGTGCTAGCCAATTCACCTGATTTTTACATGCCCATGCTCGACACTGCTGAGCTTGTGGCTAAAAAATATGACATTTCACGTGAACGCCAAGATGAGTACGCATTAGAATCTCAAATGCGCACCGCTGCCGCGCAAGAAGCCAATTTATTCGCCGATGAAATTGTACCGGTTACCGCCATTAAAAAAGTTCAAGACCGCGAGACAGGTGAAGTTTCCGATCAGGAAGTCACCCTAACCAAAGATGAAGGCAACCGAGCCAATACTACCCTTGAAGGATTGAATAGCCTTAAGGTGGTTCGTGAAGGGGGCTGTGTCACTGGTGGAAACGCATCGCAATTATCAGATGGTGCAGCCGCGGTGATCATGATGGATCGCAAACTAGCCGAACAGCGTAACCTTGAGCCTTTAGGTATTTACCGGGGTATGGCAGTAGCCGGTTGTGAACCAAATGAAATGGGCATAGGCCCAGTATTTGCTATTCCTAAACTGCTAAAACGTACCGGCCTAAAAATGGAAGATATTGGTCTTTGGGAATTAAACGAAGCCTTTGCGGTACAAGTCATTTATTGTCGTGATAAATTAAATATTCCAGCCGATCGTTTAAACGTAAACGGTGGCGCTATTTCAATTGGCCATCCTTACGGTATGAGTGGCGCTCGTATGACCATGCACGCACTTATGGAAGGCAAGCGTCGCGGTGTTAAATACGTAGTGGTTACCATGTGTGTTGGTGGCGGCATGGGGGCTGCGGCCTTGTTTGAGGTTTGCTAAGCTAGTAACAAAAATACATTAAAAAAGGCGTCACATTTACATGTGACGCCTTTTTTAATGAAATATGGAAATGCTTTATTTTAGTTTTACAAGATAAGAGCGTTTAAGTAAAAACAGTAATACAAATAACAAGTACCAGTGAACACTGCCTGCACCTTTTGTACTGCTAGGCGTGCTTAGTGAAGTGATTTCAGAGTAAACACTTTCACTATCATTGGAATCTTTATAAGCCTTAACACGATAATAGTAAAAGGATGAACCCGAAACAGTGTTATCTGTATAGGCTGTTATATCTGACGTTACGGAAGCGATTTGGCTATAATTAACCCCATCGATTGAGCGCTCAACTTTAAAACCCGTTTCAGTCGCGGCATTATCCACCCAGGACAAACTTATTTGGCTAGAGCTCGCACGGCCAGTTAAAAAAGTGGGTTCACTTATATTTGTAAAAATTTCGATTTCTTCAATAGCATCATTTAAACCCGATTCGGTTATGGTTTGAATTTTATAGAAATAATGAGTGCCATCTATAAGACTTGCATCTGTATAAGCACTTATATTCGCTGAAGTAATATGAAGTCTCTTAAAGTTCGTTTTGTCATTGTCAGAGCGATCGATTTGGTAACCTAATTCACTGTTAGAGGCATCTAGCCAGGTAAGTTTTACTTGATTATTTGTTACTTCCTGCGCAATAAGGTTACTTGCTGGTGCTAATGCTTGGTCGGTAACGGTAATTTCAACCGACTCACTGACAGCTTCACCCTTTATAGCAGAAACACGATATAGAGTTGTGGCTAAGTCCTGAACATTTTCATCAAGATAGGTTGTGATATTAGTGGCAATTGTAGCCACGTCTTCAAAGTCACCGCTATCAACAGAACGCTCTATTTTGAAACCTGTTTCAATTTGTGAGTTATCTTGCCAAGTAAATTGAATGTCATAATCAACATTTTCCATTGTTAAATCACTTGGGGCTATTGCAGAAGCTATCGCGCTCGCAGCATCAACGATACCTATGCCACAAGTATCGTTATTGGTTTCACATGTAGTGCCACCAACAAAACTACGAGCTGTTTGTTTAATAGCAGTTTCTATTTCATCTGGCGTGAGACTTGGGTTACCCGCTAGCATTAAAGAAGCTACACCGGAAACATGGGCCGCCGCCATGCTGCTACCTTCATGGCAAATATAACTATTATCTAAATCTGCCATTTGCGTTCCGCCATCTCCTAGAGAATAAATGGCTTCTTGAGAATCATCATTACATGTCGTAGCTGTATTTCCACCTGGTGCTATTACATCCACATTAACGCCTGAATTACTGCTCGTTGAAAGCTCACCATTTTGATCATGTGCAGCGACTACAATTACATTTTCACAATTTGCAGGGGTTGAATCAATTGCCAAAGCCGAATCATTACCGGCTGCGACCACTACTACACTGCCAGCAGTGCGGGCATCATCGATAGCACTTTGAAGGGTTATGTCACAAGCGTTCACCGTGCCGAAACTCATATTAATCACATCTGCTGGATTAGAATTAGTTGTGATTCCTGTCACCTCTAAGCCAGCTGCCCAGCGTATACCATCAATGATGTCCGATGTATAACCGCCACATTTACCCAATACCCTCACCGGCAATATTTTAGTATTCCAATCGATACCGCTAATACCACCACCCGACCCGTCTCCATTACCATCATTAGAAGCCGCCCCAATGATTCCCGCCACATGGGTACCGTGCCAAGTGCTTGAAGTTTCTGTGCAACCAAAAAACTCTCCTGCTCCATCAGTGCTTTCTAGATTAGTTACCCAGTTCCCTTCGTCATTAGGGTCACTATCTTGTCCATCCCCATCACCAGATTTTGTAAAAGCACCGTCAACATTATTAGCGGATACCATATCAAAACCATCAAGCAATCGGGTACTATCAAAGCCAACATGGTCCTTTAAAACACCAGTATCTAATACTGCTACCACCACATCACTAGAACCCGTTGTGAAATCCCATGCGGCGGGTAGATTCAATCCCTGTGTAGCCGAACTTTGTAAATTCCATTGTCTATTAACAAAAAATTCATCATTGGGGGTCGTCGCCATGGGAAACATTCGCGTATCGGCTTTGACGTATTGAATTGAGCTATTTATTTCTTTTAAGCTTAAAGCAATGTCATTCATTTCCTCTAAGCTAGCCATTTCCCCTAATTTTATTACATGACCGAAACCATCGCTAAAAGATCGAACATGCGTAAATATTTTACCTGTAGCCTCTTCAGCTAATTTAATAAATTTAACCTGATCATACGCTTTAGCTGTTTTCAGCTTTACAATAACTTGGTCAGTGTATTGACTAAACTTTTGAGCTTGATGGATTTTAGAATGCGAATTACTTTTCCCGTCCATTAGAGGGGCATGTGCCTGCAAGTAGTTACCAGACAACAAAAATAAAGCTGAGCTTAAATAGGTAGCGATTTTCATAATATTTATTATTGTATTTTTATAATTGAGTCGGTTTCAAGCAACCGGGTGAGGGGCAATTGCTTGATCGTTTGCATCATATTTTTAAGGGATTGTTCATCTGTACTGATCAGACGTAGTACATGTCCGTTTGAGCGCATCTTTCGCAAATATTCGATTTTATCTGGCACAGTCAATTGGCTCTTAAGCGTTTGCATCAGTGACGCTTTGGTTACATCTTGATGACTATAATAAATAACCCGTAAACTTGTATTTTCATTGGCCATTACTTGGCTATTAAACAACCCCACGGCCATGATTAACGCTATGGACCAGCAAGTGAGCGAGGGCACTAACAACAGGCTATTTTTCATGCAGCGCTCCTTTGCTGAACTTGTTTAAGGTTAAAGCCTAATAAGCATCTGAGGGCATATTCTGTTAAGGCTATTTTATTTTTATTATTCTGTACTGTAATTAATGCCTAGGGAAAACAAGACATATATTTGTGCCACAGTGTGCCATATATCCCTGTTAAAAAATATCCAAGCCCTCTACTTAGCAACATAATTACCAAGCTAATGACGGCACTAAGGTTCCACTAACGAACGTCTAAAGCAGGGTTATTCTCCACTATGAGATAAGGCCATGTATTGTTTTGAGGCCATTTCTATCAGTCGACTACGGGTGCGCTCAAATTGAAAGCTTAACGATCCTTGTGTGTATAATTTCAACAGCGGTACTTCACAAGCTAAATACAAGCACACTTTTTGGTCATAAAGTTCATCCACCAAGGCAATAAAACGCCTTGCAGCATCATCCATGGGGGCCAAAAGCACATGACGCTGCCCGGTACTGCCTGAACCCACGCTACCATCTTCTGTTCCTCGCGCTTTTATACGCTCAAAAGTATCGCCTCCTAGAATAGGCACATTGTTTACAAATATCGTATGAAATTGTTTGGCTATTTCAATGTAATCAAAATGGCTTCTTGGGCCCATGCAAAGCTCTTGAAAATCAAACGCTATGTGCTTTTCGTGCTTATCTAAATACATTATTTCACGGCCAAGAACGTCTAAAATTCCGTAGCGATTAACATCTTGTAGATTTAATAAGTAATGCTGCGCAACTTGATTTAAAACTAGGCCGCTTGATTGTGTGGTTAAAAAGTAATTTTGTACCACATCAAGGGGACGCTCTCGGTGATCATATTCCCCAGCCATGTTGATAATGGTTAAGTTTTTCTCAATGGCTTTAATGGCGGGAATGAAGCTATCTCTTTGCAATCCATCTTTATAAAGTGCATTTGGCTCGGTATTACTGGTGGCCACCACTGGCATATTTTCATCAAATATAAACATCATTAAGCGCCCTAGCAGCATGGCATCGCCAATGTCGTTTACAAAAAACTCATCGAAACATAACACCTCGTATTGCTGCGCTAACTCCTTAGCAATTTTCTGTAAGGGGTCTTTAACACCCTCTAATTGCGTTAAGCGCCCGTGAATATCTTGCATAAAATGGTGAAAATGCTGACGCAAGCACCTATCAATGCCTATGGATGAAACAAAAACATCCATTAAAAATGTTTTACCACGGCCCACTTTTCCCCATAAGTATAAACCTAGATCTGTTGGAGGATTTACATCAGCATGGAGATGGGCATATTGAAGGCGCAAGAAAAGCGCTTGCAAAGCATTCAGCGCAGCTTGCTGAGACGAGTCTTCGTTTACCTGACCTGCCACAACAGCTTGTTGATACAGTGCTTGCGGGCTGACCTCAAGGTGATTAAAAGAGCAAGTCTCGTTAGAAATTACAGCTATATCGTTCATGGGCGTAAATATTTAACAAAGGGCCCAGTAATGGGCCATCACATTTATCATTAACGCTAGTTAATGGCCAATAGTTCTACTTCAAAAATAAGTGTAGAACCTGGCTTAATGGCACCAGCGCCACTGTTACCATAGGCTAAATGACTTGGAATAAAGAAGCGAGTTTTCTCACCCACCACCATTAACTGCACGCCTTCAGTCCAGCCTGGTATCACCTGATTTAAGCCAAACGCAATGCTTTCACCACGCTCAACTGAGCTATCAAACACACTGCCATCCAACAGTGTGCCATGGTAGTGAACGGTTACTTTATCGGTAGCCTTTGGATGAGTGTCACCTGTGCCTTCATTTAATACTAAATACTGCAGCCCTGACGGTGTGGTGTTTACCCCAGGCTTGCTTTTATTTTCCGTTAAAAAGCCATTCCCAAGTTCAATATTACCAAAACTGGCTTTACGGCGCTTAATGGAACGCCAGCTGAAAAAAATCACCACAAGCAATATGGCAAATATAAATAGAGGTGGCATGGCGTTCTCCTAAAATTTGAGCAGGCATTTTAACCTGCTCGCCCATGAATAATCCAATAACTATGTCTATTAGTGAATGCTTACTCTTTTATTAACTCCTTTAAAATATCAGCATTGGGTAGCCAACGATCATTCCCTTGCTTTGCTACACAAGCTTGCCCATAACAAGGTGTAAGGTGGCGCTGTAAAGAGTAAATTACTTGGGCACTGGCCTGTAGTGCTATATTTCGCTGGCCACTGGCAAAATTGACATATTCTTGCTTTGTCACGTTAAATTTTTGATTCTCACAATTGACTATCGGCTTTCCAAATTCCCCTTCACTGCCACAACCGTATTGAGCAAAGCCATATTTTTTGGGCCCATTCACCGGATACAAATTTTGCCAAATATTTTTCTGTTCATTATCTTGCACCCAACCTTGTAAAATATTATTAAGGGTACTGTTAAGGGTGTGGCTAATGATATCTGCCACGCTTTTGTCATGACTGGAAAGCTGCTTGCAAATGGTTTTCAAGGCCGTGTCATCCTCAAGCCAAGAGTATGAATTAAACGAATCCCAACTATCAAATCCATCCGCTTTAGGCGGGAGGTAACGAACCGGATGAAATATCGGTACCGCATGGGCTGGCACCGCTACATCTTGAACATAATGCAACAAAGCCCCCATGGCTGGGTAAACGTCTTGATGATCAATACTATTTCTGGCTTGAGAAGCTAAATAATCACTCCATACATTAAAACTGGTGGAGATCACTAAACTGTTACCCATCCAACTGGTAGCTGATTTTTCTAACGGAAATTGCTTGTTATCGGGGAAATGCCACAGACGGGCTTTTCGCCACAATTGATCTTGTTGTAAGTTATATTCAATTAACACATCTAGTTGCTCACTAGGGTTAAGGGTTTTAATGTGCTTTTTCTGAATACACAAATTAATAAGCTTAACTGCATCGCGCGTTATTTGTTGGTGATTTTGTAAACTGTATCCATAGCTTTTAATGCAAGCCAACATGATCACCACAAAGCAAAGCACCCGCCTGACGTAACCGCTAGACAGAATTTTAATGTTTTTCATAACTTTCCTTGTAAATTCGTCTTTGTAGATAGCCCCAAGGGCTTAGTGTGCTTAATTTAAATCTAAAAGCTGAAGATTAAAGTACTGGGCAAGGAACTCAAAGCCCCGTTACACTTCTAAGAACACCCCACCATCAATAAAGACATATTATGAGCTCTCAGCAGCGCCTATTAAGTCGCTATACCAAAGATTTACGCCCCGGCACCTTAAATTGGATTGGCTTACGACCCGCGCGAAAAGAGGACTTAATTGAGGTGAAAGAAGTACTGGCACGGGAAGGCTTAGGCTTAGAAGGGGACCATAGATGCACTAAAACTCCAGGGTCCGCTCGGCAAGTGACCATTATTTCACAAGAATACATTCAGCAAACCGCTCACTTTTTAGGGATTGAGGCCATTAACCCAAATTCATTACGTCGCAATCTTGTGGTGGCAGGTATTAATTTAAGTGCCCTACGGCATCAAAGGTTCAGTATTGGAGAAGCCATATTTGAAGCCACCGCCCTTTGCCACCCGTGCACTCGCATGGAGACGGCTTTGGGTAAAGGTGCTGTGTCCGCCATGCTAGGCCACGGCGGAATATGTGCAAAGATATTAAAAAGCGGCACCATAAAAATCGGCGACCGCGTATCGTTAATTGTGCAAGACAAATAAACCAATAAGAATTTGGTTTAATGCCTTAAACCACATCTAATTCAGATGTATCGCCACTTTGTACTTTTTCACAAAAACGCACCTGCTTAGCATTACTAAGGCCTGCAATGGTTTTCATTATTTCTACGCCATGGGTTTCATAATTTTCAATCATGTCTTCAGTGACACTAATGGGGCTCCCCACCGATAATCCTAATGTGCCTGTTTTAAGCCGCCAGCCGTTAGTAATGTCTGATCCTCCCACCAAACTAATGGGCAATATGACATCCCCTGGGCGAAAATAAGCCTGTAAGAATTTGGGGTTAAAGTACTTCATGGTGATACCACCATCTTTATTATTATACGAGCGCGAGCCCTCAGGGAATAATAAAAAGGGCTCATACATGACGGACTTAAATAAATCGTAATCGGCTTTATCAAACGATGCCATAATGGTTTTGGCATCATTTTCTTGAAGATAGTTTATAAGGGTTTGCTTTTCATTTTGATCTAAGGCTTCGGCTAAAAACGTAAAGCGCTCGTCATCAAAATTAATTATTCCTTCCATAAAATCTTGGTAATTAATGTGTTCAATTAGCTTTAAACCCGCATTGGGCATTTTAATTAAAAATTGGGTACGCCTTGCATTTTTTTGCAACGCTTCTGCTAAGCCATGCTCATTTACCTGAGTGGTTTTTTGCGAAGGCAAGGTTAAGAATAAATTCCCCACATTACTGGCACCACTTTTAAGCACTACATTAGAAAACATTCTTGGACCCACCACGGTATTACAATTGGCGGTTAAGTTATCAAAGCCTAATTGACGTATGGCACTGCGTACAAAGTAGGGGCCAATATACCCTTCGTGGTGACCAATAATAAAAATACGCTGGCCACCCGCCTTAATAACCGATGCTTCGTATAAGGTGCGCACCGCTTGGGAAGATTCTACCGCGCGTTTGCTAGCCTGTTTAAATGAGGTTTGTGATTCATTTTGATCCACCAGCACAATGTCACGAATATAACGAGACTCTAAAAACACAAAGAATTTATGCCACAAAGCACTGTCTGCCAGCACTGGCGATAACGAGCGATTAAATAAAAATGGAATGGCCAGTAAGCGCTCTAAAAAACTTTTGGTAAATTCCTTAAAGAAAGAATGCTGAAGAATTTGGTTTTTTCTAAATACAAATTTATCCACAATGTCGGGGAAGTGTTGTTTAAAATCTAAGCCTTGCTGGTTGGCATGACTCATTACATCATCCATTAATTGCACCACACGGGTATTATGGGGGGCTTTTTTAAAGGCGTAAAACTTAGCCCGAACAAATTCCACCACACCTTTAAAATTGACCAACCCCACTATTGTGCTGAAAGTATTTTTTAAAATTGAAGGGGCGGGTATTTTTAGTAACCAACTAGAAAGAATGTCTTTAAGCTTGTCGATTAATTCTGCCACAAAAGAGGTGAACGCTAAAAAGCGGTTAGTAAAGCGATAGATTAAGTCACGCTTATGAATAGAGGCTAAAGACTTCTCTAAGCGTCCTTTGTTTTCTTGTAAGAAGTGCAATATTTCAGTTTGGGAAAGATTTTCTTTGTTCTTTAACCATTGCACCAAGGGTGAGCTATTGTGTTTTGCTGTGGAACTGCTTTTAGCCATGATATTAACCGTTAAACCCCAATGGTGTACAAATTAGGCCAAGACGGTACAAAGATGAAAAGCCAATGGCTTAGGTCAGGGCGCAGCGGATATTCTAGCAAACTTCAACTAATGGCGACAATCTACGCCATTTATAAGTAAAGACCGCAATTTTAATGAAATTAACACTCAGCGCTTCTAATAGCACCATACAACTAGGCTACACCTGAATATCAAATGCCAATAGACGCTTGGGCAATACTTCATCAAGGCTCAGTGGCAAGCCGTCTTTTAATAAATGATTGGGCTCGATAGCCAATACGCGCAAGCCTAGCTTTTCATACACCTTTTTATTGGCCATTTTACCTTTTAACCACGCCGACTCACTTAGCTGAGACTTTTGCTCACCAATGCGCTCGTACCCCCAGTAGTCAATATAAAGCTGGTGTTTGGGCAAATAGAAATCGCTTATCAACTCCCCTTCAGGAAGTGAGCGCTCATAGGCATGCACCAGCCCTGCTGTATACAACCAATTATCTATTTGCCTTAAACCATTACCTTTCAATTGGTGTCCATCTAGACCGACATACAAACCCTGGGAATTGGCAGGGCTATGCAATTGAGCCATTAACTTTTGCAACTGCGTGTGCTTAACCAGCTGCTCAGGCCATAACGCATAATGCTGGCCAGTATTCTCTTGCTGTTGCTCAGTGCCTCCCAACGCTTTACCTAAAGCTGTTAGCTGCCAACCTTTCACGGTTTTACTTAGCCACCCTAGTTCAACAAGTATTAGGTTCATACGCCAAGGGGCAATGGCTAGCTGGTTAGGGGATGAATTAAAAAGGGCTTTACTTAATGAAGCGCTGCTTAATGTTTTATGGGCAATAGCAGCGAAAATGCGATGGTTCTGTAAATGGTTTGGCCAGACGATGTAGGTGCCAAATTTCTTGGAGTGCAAATACTCTCCCCCTTCAAACTCTCCTTTTTTAGTCAGTTCAGTGGCAATTTTTCCTGTATCGTTTGGAGTACGCGTAATCCACTTTCGATTTACCAATAGCTCAAATAAGGCTTTTAAGTCCATATTTAGCAGTTTGGCAAGGGCTGTGGTAGACAGCTTTTTAGTCTTTTGATCTTTACTGTTTTGATCGGTCATTTTCTATCCCCTCCTGGCCCAGCCTCTGTGCGCCTCATCATACCCATGGTCAGTTTAACTGGCCAGAACAGCCATTTGCCTTACCATCCATGGCACATTTTTGGCCAAATTATAAATACTGTCGGTACAAGTGGGCGGCCACTTCCACCACGACACTATGACGACGAGCTAAACGCAGTACATCTTTGTCATAGCCACCACCAATCACCGTAGCCACCGGCACATGGCGCTTAAGGCAAGTGCTGATCACTAACTCATCTCGATCGTGCATTCCTTGGCTAGAAATATTCAAGTGCCCGAGATCATCCCCTTGCCAAATATCCACGCCAGCGTCGTACAACACCAAGTCAGGCTGAAAGGTTTCTAATAATTCATTTAAAGTACTGGATACCACCTGCAAATAGTCTTGATCTTCTAGGGCTTTTTCTAAGCCTATGTCCAGGTCACTGGCTTGCTTTCTAAACGGGAAATTTTTTTCACAATGAATAGAGCAGGTAAAACCGTTAGGCTGGTTCTGCATGATGGCTGCTGTGCCATCTCCTTGGTGAACATCAAGATCAAAAATCAGCACGCGCTTGGCTTCACCACTTTGCAACAAGGTGGTAGCGGTATAGGCCAGATCATTAATCATGCAAAACCCCGAACCAAAATCGTAATGGGCATGATGAGTGCCTCCGGCCAAGTGGCAAGCCAAGCCTTTTTGTAAGGCTAAGCGGGCCGCTAGCAAGGTTCCATTGGGAGCGGTAAGGGTTCTATCTACCAAGCCTTGGCTCCATGGCAGCCCTACCCTGCGCCACGCTTTTTGATCCACCTTATTGCCCACTAAACTGTTCAAATAAGACACATCATGAACACTGGCCAAATTTTGCACTGTGGCGGTGGTGGGGATAAATAAATTGCTTTGCTCTTTATCAATAAGCCCCAAAGACATAACCCTGTTAAATAAATCCACAAATTTACGCATCACAAAGCGGTGACCCTCAGGGAAAGGGCAAGAGTAATTATGATGATAAACAATGGGTAACATGGCTATTTCACACACTCAGTGGCATCAAATGGAAAGTTAGGGCTTGTTTTATAATGAGGCAGGGGAAAATTCAATGGTGTATCAATTCTTAAAAAGAATAAATAGACAGTATTAAATGAGTAAGCATTAAAAATAAAGGGAAGTTAACAGTAACTGAAGGACTCATTTACTGATTTCTTTTAGCGTAAAGCTAAGAAGAAATGGTGCGGATGGAGAGACTCGAACTCTCACGTCTTGCGACACTAGAACCTAAATCTAGCGTGTATACCAATTTCACCACATCCGCGTTTTTCTCTGTTTAGCTAGCACTAAAACAGACTAGGTTTTTTAATGGGGTGGCCGAAGGGGATCGAACCCTCGACCACAGGAATCACAATCCTGCGCTCTACCGACTGAGCTACGGCCACCACTACATAAAAAACTGCACCAAATGAGTTGCCTCATCGAGTGGGGCGCATATTACGGATGTAGTAGCCTTGCGTCAAGCCCTTTTACAGCCCTTATTAAGGGTAAGTTATTGAAATGCGTAGTAATTAGCGTCATTCCCAAAGTTTATTCAATTCTCCATGGCCTTAATTGCATAATCCCGCATCAAAGCACAAAAGCACTATATTAGGGGTTGGGGAGTTTTTGAGAGACAGTAAGACAGCCGCTCTAATCAAACTCACCATATTGCTCATAATTCATGGACCCCATTAAAAAAATAGTACGCCGCTCCACAATGTCGTCTTTATCTAAGCCCAGCTCCAACATACAAAGTTTATCTAGTGTAAAAAAACGTTGTTTTTTTACAGAGGGCAAATCTAAAAACTGCTCTTCCAGAAATTTATATTCAGTATTATTACAGTGACCTTGTTCGCTGGCCTGAACAAATTGACTTAACATTAGCCCAAAACATACTGCCGTTAACCAATACACCGCTAAACGTCTCATACGAATCCATCCTTACCTCTGTTTAGTAACAGGTTAGTTCCTTAGCTTCATTTATGCCGTTACGATGTGTGTGGAATTGTAATGATTCAACAATGTTTCCTTAACAGGAACCAACCCCAAAGTACTGGCTGCAATCTGGCATTTAAAATAAAAAAAACCTCGAACATGGCCCAAAAAATAAATTTGACCATTTCCCTACACAGTTAAACGGCTATAATAAGCCACTTTTTCAAGTGTGCTAATTCAATAAACTTGGAATTTTCATAAGTATTAGCAAAGTTTAAACAACCTCAATAGCTTCATAATATTATGAAATACCCACCGTAATTATGGACAAATAAAACGCAACACCAAAAGCGATTTACAATTTAAAAACTAAATAAAGGAATATAAGTGTGAAAAAATATAAATTTAGCTTGGCCTTGTCGATGGTACTTTTATTAACCGCTTGCGGTGGCAGTTCGGACAAAAGCGAGCCCACAAATAGCGATGGTGACAGCCGTATTAACGAGCAAGACAATTGCCCCAATATTGCTAACGACGACCAATTAAACACAGATGCTGCTTTTGAAAATGGCGACCTACTAGGCGATGCTTGCGACGATGATGATGACGCCGATGGCACACCAGATGAACAAGATGCATTTCAGCTAAACCCCAACGAATCAAAAGATTCCGACAGCGACACCATAGGAGATAACAGTGATAACTGTCCAAACCTAGCCAATACCCAACAAATTAATACCGATAGCGACAATTTAGGTGACGCCTGCGATGACGACAAAGATGGCGACGGCACACTAAACGACGCCGATGCCTTTCCATTAAATGCTTTGGAAACAACCGACACCGACAACGATAACGTGGGCGATAACAGCGATAACTGCCCAACCATTTCAAATGAAGACCAAGCCAATACCGACGGCGATAGCGCAGGCAATGCATGTGATGACCTGCCAGACAACCCTAATGAAACAAAAGATTTTGATGGTAACGGCGTAGGGGACATAGAAGACACCGACGACGACAAAGATGGCGTATTAGATGAGCTAGATGCCTTCCCATTTGATGTGAACGAATCGGCCGATATCGACGGCGATAAAATCGGTGACAATAAAGATTTAG
>OJDR01000024.1_pt1 | contig 70303 bp, 66 predicted proteins | sample 1593081 | NCBI WGS metagenome assembly OJDR01 (sample SAMN05416873, study PRJEB24817) | seawater metagenome | isolation source: Sea water | place: Canada:Atlantic | collected 2013-11
GGACACCGCCCTTTCACGGCGGTAACAGGGGTTCGAATCCCCTTAGGGATGCCACTAATTATTTTACTTTTAGTAAATAAGCAGTGCTTAAAAGTGAAATAAAAAAACCGACTTATGTCGGTTTTTTTATGCTTGAATTTTAGCAAAATAATATTGAAATAAACCAGTTTAGCTAGTACTGACTTAAAACGCTTTTCTGTTTACTACGTCATCATAACCATAACTACCTCTTTATCATTTAATTATCATCATTTTAATCACGTGCTATTCAGTGCCTATAGTCCTTCTCAAGCTATTTCGACTTACGCTGAGAATAGATCTGGCTGAGCATAATGGCCGATATTGATGTTATTTTCGATTCTGAACACTTTAAGAGATACCACCAAGTTCATTTTTTATGAAAGGATTATTTTTCATTCACAACAGATGATACTCAGTCAGTATTATTTTGGAGACATTAGTGTGTTTTACTTACGGTAGAACATCCGACACAGCGGTCTAAACGATTATTACTATGCACGCTAACTATTGTCACAAACCTGACCTAATTCACTGGTCAAAACAACCCTATTTTATGTTCACTTTTATACGTTAGCGAACGTTAACATCAATAGACTTTTGAGCTGTTTTTAGTGTTCATTAGACGTTGTTCTACCTTCACCTTGATAGTCAACAAAGCTATCAGAGAACATGTTACATCACTCGACCATCTAATATACCTGTAGCATTTTGTTTTATCTGAGGGCATAAACCAGTGAGCATTATTAACGTTAGTAGTTGATTTTAATGCTCTCATAATTAGTCTAGTTGAACAACGGTCTAATTAAGTGTTGTCGAATAATGCAATTGACTGGTGCTTTGTGTGAATGGTTTTTTAGCATAACTCGGCTTATTGGATATCAGTGATAAGCACAAGTTACTGTCGGATAGGTGGAATGAGCAACCGATATGTCTTAATAAAGACAACTATTTACGGTATGATTTATGTTAATTACGATTCGATTTTCATGGATGATGTTGTTGTATGATTCTAAAAGACAAAACTCTTCAAAATGCTGTGTCCCCAACAGCGAAAGCGGGGCAGAAACAAGAACAAGATGTAGCTTTCTTTTTAAGGCGTGCTTTCAAAGGCCATAAGCAAGTCTATGTTATCAATGATTTCAAGTTTACTCATAATGATGAAACCGCCCAAATAGACCATTTAATTGTGTACACATATGGCTTTGTATTAATTGAATCTAAAAGTATCAAAGGTGATGTTAAGGTTAATGACTTAGGTGAGTGGACTCGTAGCTTGAACAGTAAATGGGCTGGAATGGCTTCACCAATTAAGCAGGTTGAACTACAACAAAAACTGCTTCGAGAAATGTTACATGCTAATCGAGAAAGTATTTTAGGTAAGTTACTCGGTATTAAACAACAATCATTTGGAATGCGTTGTTGGGATAATGTTTGTGCTGTATCAAGTAGCGCTGTCATCGACCGCGAATCAATGCCTAATGATGTATCAAAGCAGCTCGTCAAGTCTGAGTTTTTAGTTGATAAACTCAGTGAAATAATGAAGTTGAAAACTTATTCCATCACAAAGCTTAACCCTTTCGATACGCGACCAGATTTTAATGACGATGAATTAAAGTCGATAACGTCATTTCTTATGGCTCAGTTAGGTGATAAAGGAATCGTTGGAACGGTAGTGAAGCAAGAGGTCGCGCCTACACCAATTAAAGTAGAAGCTAGTGCTGACATAATATTGCAATGTAAATCTTGCGGTGAAAAATCTGATTATTCTACACAGCACGGACGTTATGGTTATTTTATTAAATGCAATAAGTGTGAAACGAATACCTCAATGAAAATACCTTGTATCAGCTGTACTAGTAAGCAGACTAAAGTATATAAAAAGAAAAAAACCTATACCCTCAATTGTAGTGATTGTGAGCAAAGTATCGAGCTTATTAAATAGTTGTGTAGTGATGATTATATTTCCATGTAGTTCAACCTTGATTGAAAATACCATTGGTAAAGGTACTGGTAGCAATTTAAGGTTTTAAATTAATTGATGTTTTTAAAGGAGTTTTTACTTGATTGACAAGGCTAAGTTAGGTTTTTGGGAGTTATTTACTTATTTTTTGATTGGTTTGTTGATTTCTGTTTTTGTAACAGCATATGCGATTCAATTTGATTATGTTTCATGGGCTAAACTGGTTGAGTCGATTAAAAGCAGTGGTGCGGTAGGAATTGTTGTTTTTCCTATATTGCTTTTGGTTTTAGGGCTTATATTTGAGCCTTTTAGCAATTACTCCCTTACTTTGATTGAAAAGTTACCCTTTCTAGGAAGAAGAGAGTCCAGAGGAGTCGCAGCTCTTGAGCCTTTTCTTACTAAGTATATTTCTGAAGACTTAGTAGATATACAAAGGTTTAGATACTGTAAAGCTGTAGTAGAGCAAAACTTTCCTAATTCTAATGTTTCAGTGTTTTTAGCTAGGTTTGGTTTTTATCGTAGTTTAGGAATCCTGATGTTGATTCTTTTTCCTATTACACTCGCCATGATAGATATTACGCCTTGTGCAGCTTTAATATCATCAATTTATCTATTATTGAGCCTTATATTTATTAAAAGGGCTCAATCATTTAAAGGTCACATGGAGTATGAGGTTTTCTTTAATTTTATTGCCTATAGAGAAAATGTAATCTTTAAGGGTGAAAACTCTAAAAGTTAACGATATCTAACAAGGAGAAGTTGTAGTGCTAAATCAGAGTATTAATGAAAAAAATTTAAAACTATTAAAAGGTAGAACCTTTCAAAAATTTTTAAAGGGTAATGATAGTGATTCTGCTTTTGCTAAAGTATTCAATGATTTAAATAGTAAACTTTCCGATAGTGCTTATGCTTTTGATGATTTTATCCCGAAAATGGTTAATGGCAAGCCCGGTTATGATTGTGCAAACCCAGAGGATGAACTAGTTCTAAAAAAACTTAATGATAATATTAAACGACTATTTAAAGTCAAAACCTCAGATCGGCATGCAATAGTTAAGCAAACAATCTCCTTGCTTCAAGATTCCCAACCAATTTCTATCATTAGACTAGATATTAAAAATTTTTATGAAAGCATTGATAGGAATAAAATCATATCTTTCGTAAATGATCAGTGGTTGTTATCCCATCAAAATAGAATGATTCTCAAGTCGTTTAATGAATCAAGTCAAATCACTGCAACAACAGGTTTGCCACGTGGCTTATCGATAAGCTCAACTCTTTCGGAACTAGGTTTGAGACGGTTTGATTCTAAGGTGAGAAAAATAAAAGACGTTTACTTCTACGGGAGATTTGTAGATGACATGGTTATATTTTGCACTAGAAATCCGCATGAAATTATTGATGAAATATCAGGCTTATTAACAGATCTTGACTTAAATCTTGAATTTAATGATAAGACATTTATTTTCAATGCTGGAGTCAAAAATGAAAAGGCGGAGTTTATTGATTACTTAGGGTATAAAATTATCTTTGAGACGTTACCCGAACAAACTAAACCAAGAGAACTCACAGTTCAGATTAGTGACAAAAAAATTCATAAAATCAAGGATAGACTTCACAAGTCATTTCGTTCTTACTGTAGGACTAGAACGTTTGATTTATTGTCAGCTAGATTGAAATTTTTAACTGGAAATCAATATATTATAGGAGATATTGATAGGACTAAGTTAAAGTCAGGTATTTATTACAACTACCCTCTGTTGACAACAAATTTTCAACTGAAGCAATTAGATACATTTTATCAAAAGTTAATTATCAGTAAAGCACCACATATCGCTAAATCAATGTCGATGATAAAAAAACATAACTCCACCAGCGGAATTAAAACAAACTCAAGACTTCAGCAAATTCAACGAATGTCATTTTCGTTTGGTTTTGAAAAAAAAGTGATGAATTCTTTTGATAGAAAAATGAGTCGAAAAATAAAGGGATGTTGGTAAATGGCTAAAATAAAAATAGATAAACATGATTACTTAAGAGTCATGCTTACAGAAACCTTACCTTACGAAGTTCCTATTACGTTTCTTAATGAAGGTTTTTACTTTTATTTACGAGAACTTGATAATAATAAAAAACGCGGCTGTAAAGTAGTGCAACCGATTGACCAATTTATATCCTTTTTTTTTAATTACGACGATTATACAAAACCTTATAATTATCGAATTAATAAGAACTCTACAAGCAAACGATTACTATCTGTGCCACACCCTACAATACAGCGTAAGATGACTGACTTTTATAAAGAATACGATTCATTGATAACTGAGTTGTGCAGTAAGAGCCCAATATCTTTAAGGGCACCTTTTAGGGTTGCTAGTCGTTTCTATGAAAAAGAATTAGTTAATTACGAAGATAGAGCTGCTCTCTGGCGTGCCGAGGCAATTGAAACAGAAAAAGATGCTTTTGAGGAAACTTCTGTTTACGCTAGTTCTTATTTTACATATCGAAAATACAACTTTTTATATAAATACTATGATTCATATGAATCGCATAGAATAGAGAAAAAATTTGAACACTTAACCCGATTTGATATTTCAAAGTGCTTTCATAATATCTATATTCCTACATTATCTTGGGCAGTAAAAACAAAAGCATTTTCTAAAAAGCATAAAGGTGCGTATTCCTTTGAAGGTAAATTTCAGAGAATCATGCAAAATGCTAATGATTTGGAATCAAGCGGAATCATTGTTGGTCCTGAGTTCTCTAGAATATTTGCTGAAATAATTTTACAAGACATTGATTTAAATATCATGGATAGACTCAAGAGTGAGCTGGATTTGCACTTTGGTAGCGATTATACAATTCGTAGGTATGTTGATGATTATTTCTTATACACGCCCAATTCTACTATACCTCACAAGGTATTGACTCTGGTTAAAGATGAACTTGAAAAATACAAACTGTACATCAATGAATCAAAAACAGAGTTCTTAAGCGTACCTTTTATAACAGGGCTAACTATTGCAAAAATGGATTGCAGTTTATTAGTTAGAGAGTTATTTAAAGGCTTTAATAAAGATTCTAATGAGTCTGAGGCGGAAGAGTTACACATTAAACTCAACAACCCAGGTAGAGAGTCAAATAGATTTATTAAAAACTTAAAGAGAGTAGTAAAGGATAACGATGTTAGTTATGAAAGTCTTTCAGGGTACACTTTAGCTGAAATTCGCCGTCGATTATTTAAGCTTTTAGAAGATGACAGAGTAGTAAAATCAATTTTTGAAGGTGACTCTACAACAATTCAAAAAGTGATGCTTTTGGTTATTGAAATATCATTCTTTGTTTACAGTATGGATATCAGGGTTCGAACTACTTATATAATAACTCAACTAATAGTTCGCTTAAATGACATTACAAAAAATAGAACTGCAGAATTTAAAGATGAAATCAGAAAGAAAATTTATGATGAATCGAACCTGTTGCTCTCGAAAATGTTAATGAAAGATAAGGCAAATAGCATTGAAACGCTTAATTTGTTAATTGGTATAAGAACAAATATTGACGATTACCCTATTAATAATTCGAAACTATTGGATTTGTTTAACCTAGAGTTAACCAGTGATGACAAAATTAAGTTTATCAAAAGTCACAATGAAATTGGTTATTTTCAGGCAATGGTTTTGTCTGGTTTTGTAAGAGAATCTCAGCCCGTAGTAACGAAGTTTTTGGAAGAATATATTTTTAATATTATTAATTCTGCTGAAGATGCTCAACATAACACTGAGTTAACTTGTATGTTTTTTGATTCAATTAGCTGTCCTTACTTCTCTAAGGAGTTTAAGATTAAGCTCATATCAATATTTTCAACAATTACTCCTGTAAAGCTTGAAGTTGAAAATATTTTTACCTTTTTAAGTACAAGAGAGTGGTTTTTTACTTGGAAGGATAATAACTTAGCTCAAGTCTTAATGAAAAAAGAATTGCGTAGCCCTTATTAAGTATTTACACTTGTGTGGTTGGGAAGTTCTATATTGTAAGTTGTTTATTTAAAACTTCTTTCATTGCTGCCATGTGCAGCTCACACGCTAGGATATAGGATTACCAACAACCTATTTAAGAGAAGAGAGCATTTATGCTCTCTTTTTTGCATTAAAGATAAGGTCGATGTTAACTGTACGAGTTAGAATTCACTATAATACTAACTACTTTCAGTTTAATTATAGTTATTGATAGGTTTAAGTCTGTACAGGTTTTATTCTGTAATATTCGTCGTTCTCCTATATAATCCCGCGCATTAAACAATAGCCTTTGCAAAGACCCTGATTTTGCACTAAAGGCGTTAAAACCCCACATTATGACGCTTTAACCTATTGGTTCGAAGCTAGTTAAAGCAACAGAGAAAAATATGACCGTAGAAACATTCGACCCAAGCACAAGTAATTCAGCACAACGTCAAACAACGACGTTAGACATTCCCTCTAAAATGATTGAAGAGCAACATCAAGACGTTGTTACTTCACATCCAGAGTCAGAACGCGCTTCGAAGGTGGGTTTTGTTAGTCTCGGCTGACCAATGAGTTTAGTAAATCTATAGTGAATACCACTGTCGGCAATGAGCTTAAACCATCCCCAAAAGTGAGCAGAGAATATTGGCTAGTATTACCTTAAATATGCTCATGAATTTGCAAAGGCTTAATGTCAGCTTCTGGCTAATCAGAGACCTAAAGAACAAACCATAGTTAATGTCAGGTATACGCACAAAGTGATCATTAAATCTAGGGATGCCAACGTCCGTAACAGCTCAAAGCTACCGTGAATATTGTGAATATTGTGATTATTTATGACGCTCTATGGCATTAGCATCATCTAGGGGCAGATGTCTTATCTTATTTAGTGGTTGGTAATCTCAGTATTATGCTTAGTCACAGAGATAAAGCCAGATGGGGGATAAGTTAATTTTGGTGAGGTTATATTGTTTAATCTTGCCTTGTGTCAGTGGGTAGACATACGGTGAAGCTTAGGTCGTGTGATATCAAGTGGGTACATTTACCCACTTGATTTACTTAGTCATTAATTAATACGCTGGTTTGATGATTGCCGTGTTTCTTAGGTGGCAATAATAGCGCCATGGCATCATAAAACTGTTTAATTAGCTTTTAGTACTTGTACCGGCTTAATTAAGCCAAGACTTTCTTCGGCAAAACCAACACCAGCTTCATTATAAAAGTTAAATACTTTATCGACACCATAGCTTTCTAATGCCATACGTTCATCATCATAGCGCGCAATAGCGGCTATTTTACCCTGATAATTGGTGCGCTTTATTTGCGAGGTAATATTCATAATATCTTGCACTGACGGTAGGGCTAAGAGTATAAGTTCAATTTTACTGAGATCCATGCTTTCCCAAAAATCAGCATCTTCAGCATCACCTAAATAGGCCTGAATATCGTTCTCGATTAGCCATTGCACTTTATCTTTATCGGTGTCGAGGCCCCAAACTTTTTTACCAACTTGGATATTGAGTGCTTTATACGCCCCCATTCCAACACGACCCATACCAACAATAGCGATAGGTGCTTCACAGGGCTGAACAAAATTATCTTCTGCTAAACGCTTTTTACTTTCAAAACGCTTAAATTTTTCTTTGTTATTGGCAAAGTAATCATGAGCAAAGTTATAAAGAATATTGGTGATAATAAACGACAATGAAACAGCTAATGACAATATTACTAACCATTCTGACGACAACCAACCAGATTTGCTACTAAGGGCTGCGACGATCAAGCCAAATTCACTGAAGTTACTTAAGGCTAACGCGGATAAAAATGCCGTTCTACCGCGCAGATTTAACTTGACTAAAATAAAGAAGAATAACAAAAATTTAACCGGTAATAATAAAGTTAGCACTGAGGCTATGGCAAACATTTCCATAGTCGGTAGGGCGGTAAAACCTATTGATAAGAAAAAACCAATGAGAAATAGGTCTTTGAAACTGAGTAACGACTTGGTGATCTCGCTCGCCTTACTATGAGACGCTAAATACATTCCCACTAAGAGGGCGCCTAAATCGCCTTTTACATGAAATAGTTCAAATAACTCATAAGCGCCAAAGGCCAGGAAAAAACCCATCAGTGGAATAAGTTCACCATGACCCGCTTTATCGATAGCCTTATTAATATAAGGTTTTAATGGTATGAAAAGCAGTAACAAGGCAACCCATGGACTAGGAACTTTACCGGTGGCAACCACTAAAAACATCACAGCTATAACATCTTGCATAACCAATATACCCACCGCAAGCTTGCCATGACGGGTACGCATTTCGCCGTGATCTTCCATCAACTTAACAACGCATACCGTACTACTAAAACTTAGGGCAAAGACAATCAATGCCGAAGTGGCAAGATCTAAGTCGCTAATAAGCGGAATGGCAATTAATGCGATGCATTTTAATATCACTAATGTGCTCAATAACCACAACACGCTATGGCTTAAGCTACCAAACCAGACTTCGGGCTTGACTAAGTCTTTTATATTTAGTTTTAGCCCTATGGTAAATAGCATTAAGGTAATACCAATGTCAGCGAGTACGGTAACCATACTATCTGCTTGATAGCCTAAAAAATTAAGGATAAAACCAGCAGCCAAGTAACCAATGGAGGGCGGTAAAGAAATTAATTTCGTCAATAAACCACAAATAAAAGCAAACCCAATCCAGATAAATTCCATGCTACTTTAAGGCTCCATTGTCATTATTTGTTTAATTTGTTGTTCTACATATTCACTGATTATCGGCTGCGCTTGCGCGTTTGGATGAATGCCATCTGCCTGCATGAGTTCTGGATCGGTAGCAACAACCTCCATAAAAAACGGCAATAAAGTAATATTGCGCTCTTTGGCGACATCTTCAAATACTTGCTCAAACATTTTATTGTACCTTGGGCCATAATTTGGTGTGATTTTGATTTTAATCATCGATACTGTAATGTTTTTATCTTGCGCCAATTCAACCATTTGTAACAAATTATTTTTTATTAACTTAGGCGAGTAGCCGCGTAAACCGTCGTTTCCACCCAACTCAATTAACAAGTGATCGACTTTCTCGTTCGCTAAAATGCCTGCCAGCCGAGATAATCCGCCGCTCGTCGTTTCACCACTAACACTGGCATTTATTATTGTGTAAGCTTGCTTTTGCTGGGCAAGCTTTTGATTGAGTAAATGTACCCAACCTTGTGTGGGTTTCATCCCATAACTTGCGCTGATACTATCACCCAATAGTAAAATATTACGAACTGGTGTGATACTTATGCTGTTATCAACCGTATTGGTATTCGCATCTTGTGCGACTACGTAAGTTGTAGAGATAAAAAATAAGCTAATAAATAATATAAAAAGTGGATAATTTTTCATGCATTTAAATTCCGAGAGTATTCTAAGCGTTAAGAGCCTAACAAAATCAGTGCAAGTTGAAGATAAAACACTGGAGTTGCTTCAACCGCTTAATTTAACTGTTACAGCCGGTGAGTCACTTGCTATCGTTGGCTCGTCTGGCTCAGGTAAAACGACACTGTTATCAATTTTAGCAGGCCTAGACTTGCCAAGTTCCGGACAAGTGTATCTTAAAAACCAACCGTTGCACCAATTTAATGAAGAGCAACGCAGCCAAGTTCGTGCGCAACATGTCGGTTTTATTTTTCAACAATTTTTATTAATTAACAGTTTAACCGCCCTTGAAAATGTCATGTTGCCTGCCGAACTCGCTAATTTGCCTGATGCGCAAGCACGTGGCGAGGCTTTACTTAGCCAAGTTGGACTAGCGGATAGACTTGATCATTATCCTTCTCAGCTTTCTGGTGGAGAGCAGCAGCGTGTTGCGATAGCGCGGGCATTTATTTCCAAGCCAGATATTTTATTTGCTGATGAACCTACCGGTAATTTAGATAGTAAAACCGGACAGCATATTACGGACTTAATTTTTGATTTAAACGCGAAAGAAGGCACAACTTTAGTGCTAGTAACTCATGATGCAAAATTAGCAGCACGGTGTCAGCGACAAGTCGAAATGGACAGTGGTGTGTTAACTGAAAGGCTCGACGTTGCAGCTCAAACAACTCAGCATAGCCCTGAAGCTGAAACCTTAGTGCCACAAGTAGGATAACGATGAGTAACCTTAATTCAAAAGCATCTTCAATGTGGTTTGCTCAATCACTACGTTTATTGCATCACGAGCTTCGTCGCGGTGAGCTAACCATTATATTTCTTGCCATTGTACTTGCGGTTGCCACGGTATTTTCATTAACTGGATTTTCCGGCCAAATTAAACATGCCATTGTTGCCAATAGCACTAATACTATTGGGGCTGATCGTGTTTTAAGAATGTCGTCAGAGATCGACCCAAGCTTTATCAAAAAAAGCCAAGAATTATCCCTTAAGTCTGCAAGAAAAATTGAAACTGAGTCGATGGCGTTTGCTGGCGATAATATGCTACTCAGTGAGCTTGACGCCGTATCAGATACTTACCCTTTACGCGGCGAGTTAAGAATAAAAACCTCTTTGACGCAAACCGAAAGTATGGTTGCCAGTGCGCCAAAAGTGGGAAGTGTTTGGGTCGAACCGAGCGTACTCAGTCGGTTAAACGTTAATATCGGCGACACGATTGAAATTGGCTTAGCGCCACTTAAAATTGCCGGCATTGTTACTGATATCCCCGATCGTTCATATCGTGCTTTTATCGCTGGTCCAACGGTGATCCTTAATATTGCTGATATGCCAAAAACTGAGTTGATTCAGCCCGGCAGTCGCATTACCTATAAATATTTATTTGCTGGTGAAACCGATGCCATTGAAACGTTCGAAACATGGATCAAACCACAAATTAATGAATCACAGCGTTGGTATGACGCTAAAGCGGCACAAAATAGATTATCGAGAATACTCGACACGGCTGAGAAGTTTCTCTCACTGGCTAGTATGCTGGGTATTGTGTTGGCAGCGGTTGCGGTAGCGGTAGCAAGCCGGCGTTATGGTCAACGCCATCAGTCTACTGTTTCGGTATTTAAGGCACTTGGTGCGTCAATTTCGCATGTACGAAAGTTATATTGTTTACATTGGACCTTACTGAGCTGTTTAAGTATTGCAACCGGCTTAGTGGTTGGCTATGGCTTGATGTTATTGGGCGTTAATGCTATTGCTAGCTACTTATCATTAGCCGATGCGCCATTGACTTTGGTACCATTTTTAACCGCGATATTTACTGGTTTGCTGTGTGCCATAGCCTTTGCTATTCATCCTATTATGACTTTAGTGCAAAGCTCACCTTTAAATGTTATTCGTGGTTTTAGCCAGAATAAAGTTGCACGATTTGGCTGGCATCAACTGCCTCCTCTGTTGGCGTTGTTCTTGTTATTGTTTATTTTTAGTCAAGACCTCGTGATGAGCGCAGCGCTATTACTCGGCGGTATTTTTGTTTCCTTTATTTTACTGCTCTTTGGTCGAGGCTTAATGAGTGCAGGACGCAGCGTTGGCACTAAAGCCGGTAAATCATGGCATTTGGCATTAGCTAACTTAAAACGTCGTGCTAGCGAAAATAGTGTGCAACTGGTGAGTTTTACTATCGCCATTAAGTTGTTGTTATTAATTACGGTAATGAAAAGCTCAATTTTGTCGGAATGGGAACAACAATTTCCCGAAGGAACCCCTAACCATTACTTAATCAATATTAGTGAAGAGCAAATAGCGCCACTAAAACAGTTTGTTGAACAGCATGATATTGCTAATCAAGGCTTTTATCATGTTTATCGTGGCCGCTTATCGGCAATAAATGGCATAAAGACCGTTGATGAAGAAAAGGACGATAGCCAAGAGCCAAGCGAAGCAACATCTGCCAGTAAAGAAAAGCAAGCCACTAAGAAAGCTGAACAGCAAAAAAGTCGACAGGGCATGGGCCGAGAACTTGGCTTGACGTGGCGCACTGAATTACCAGAAGAAAATGAAATTATTGCGGGTCAGTGGTGGCAAGTTGACGACGATAAACCACAAGTATCCATTGAAAGTAACATAGCTGAACGTTTAGAGATTAATCTAGGTGATGACCTAACTTTTACTTTAGGCTCAGACGAATTTACTGTGCCGGTAACCAGTATTCGTCAAGTCAATTGGCAAAGTCGTCAACTAAACTTCATTATGGTTTTTAATCAAAGTGTTCTTGAGCAATTTCCGACCACGTCAATTTCAGCTTGGTCGATATCGGATCAAGACCGAGATAGGGTTTATCGCTTTATGGCTGATTTTCCTACGATTACTTTAATGGACTTTGCCGCTATTATGGAACAGCTTAATAATATTATTGAGCAAGTATCAGTGGCTATTCAGTTAATTCTTATTTTGGTAGTGCTTGCCGGTAGTTTAGTGTTAATCGCTCAAGTTCAAGCCAGTATGGAAGAGAGAGAGCGTGAACTCGCCATTTTGCGCACATTAGGCGCTAGCGGAAAATTACTGCGTAATAGCATATTGTATGAATTTGTTGCGCTCGGAGCGATAGCGGGTTTAATGGCGAGTATCGGTATGGAAATAGCGGTTTATATTCTGCAAAGCCAAGTGTTTAATATGCCTGGCAGCTTTCATTTTCAATATTGGTTGGTGGGTATTGGTGCCGGTGCCTTTTTTGTCGGTTCAATTGGTATGCTCAGTTGCTGGCGACTACTTAATTTATCTAGTGTTACTTTGATCAGACGAACCATGTGATTATGCGTTGTAAATGATAATTTTTAGCTACAATATGCGTATAATACTGGTGTGTCTGCTATCAAATCGCGTATAGTTTTAATCACTTAGATCAAATTAATTAACATTCAGGGTTTATAGAATGGGTTTACAAGGAAAGTCTGACGGCGCAGTGAAGTTTTTATTAGTGACTGCCGCATTATTTGTCGTACTTGCAGGTATTAAAACCGCTGCGACATTACTGGTGCCATTTTTATTATCAGCATTTATCGCGATTATTTGCAATCCGTTGGTCGTTAAGGCTGCGCGTTACAAAATACCAAAACCTATTGCCGTGGTTTTTGTTATTGGTATTTTTGTCTCAATTGCATTGTCACTTGCCGGCTTGGTTGGTAACTCATTAAATGAATTGTCGCAATTAATACCGGTTTATCGAGCCCAGTTACAAGAGCAATTTATTTGGCTAACTCAGCAACTTGACACCTATAACATTGTTATATCGTCTGAGTTATTAATGGAATACTTTGATCCCGGTGCCGCTATGGGGTTAGCGGCCAATATGCTCAGTGGTTTGGGTGGTGTAATGGCGAATTTATTTCTCATTATCATTACGGTGATTTTTATGCTGTTTGAAGCTTCGACGGTGTCGCATAAATTACATTTAGCGCTAGATGATCCACAAGCACGTATCAAACAAATTGATCAGTTTTTAGCCTCAGTAAATAATTACCTTGCGATAAAAACCTTAGTGAGTATTGCGACCGGTGTTTGTGTTTCGCTAATGCTCTGGGTGTTTGGCCTAGACTTTTACTTATTGTGGGGCGTGTTAGCGTTTTTACTTAATTACATTCCAAATATCGGCTCTATTATCGCTGCTGTGCCGGCAATGTCATTAGCGGTTTTACAGTTAGGGCCAGCCGCTGCAGGTTTTATTGGTTTAGGGTATTTAACCATTAACACCGTGATGGGCAATGTCGTTGAACCGCGTTATTTAGGGCGAGGTCTTGGGCTTTCAACATTAGTGGTGTTTATCTCACTAATTTTTTGGGGTTGGTTACTTGGCACTGTCGGTATGTTGTTGTCGGTGCCATTGACAATGATAATCAAAATTGCCCTAGAGAATTCAGCTGAAGGTCGCTGGTTTGCCGTGTTGTTGTCGAGTGAAGATTCGGACGGAATATCAAATGCTCAGCCTAGCGAAGTCGTGTCAGAAAACGCTTAATATTGAAATTTTTTCGATGTTAATGATTTAAAAATTGGTTATTTAGCAATAGCTACTCTGACAGTTTTCAACAAAAAAGCTGATTTAATCTTATTTTTGATTAAGTCAGCTTTTTTATTTAGATAAATTGAGTAACCGCCACTAGGTAAATTGTCCACCCATCACTAAAACAGGCAGCCAAATACAACCGGCGAAAAGTATTGAGCTGGTTAATAAAAATACGCCTGAACACAATAACGCATGAGTAACAAATACTGATGGCTTGTTTAGTTTATGGTTTACAAAAGAACGTTTAAGCGCCTGTTGCGTTAACTTGATATAAAACACGCGTGGGGAAAGCCAACGTGTTATGGGGTCAAACATCACGACTAATAACGCAAAGGCAGCCTCAATGCCTGCAGCATCGGCGATAAATAAAAATATCCCATCAAACGGAAATATTGCTATTAAAATGAGTAGCATCAAAACTTTTGTTATTTTTGGGTACTGTTTAAAAAATGCCATAACACTCCTTGTTTAGGTTTAATGGACTTACTATTGACTCAAAGTAGCTGTGTTGTGACTTTACTATCATCAGGTTTTTTTTAAAAGAAATTTATCATAGCAGCAAATTATTTTCGCATGAAAATATTTCAGCCAACTTAACTAGGGCCAGTTTCATTTATGGCGTTATTTTTCCATTCAAGCTTATCTTCTTACACTTTTTGACATTAATGGTGCCTTAACTGACATTTTCCTTACTGAACTAAACATGGGGTCAGCTTTAAACTTGCTGCATTGATATAGCTAAGGAAACAGTTTCAGGATGATTAAGCTAACGCAACAACAGATCGATAAAGATAATTTATTTTCATTGGGCAACTATTGGATCGCAGCATTATTTATGACGCTATTTTTAGCCACGTTTAATGCGTATGCATTTGAAAGCCCCAAGTTCGGTTTTTTTATTAAAAATGAAGTTAATGACGATGATCATATTTCGGGTATTGGCGCTGAAATGTGGCTAACCAATCGAGATTCAAATTTTGGCATTTCTGTTTTAACCTCCATTGGTCATGGCGATGTTACTGACCGAGATAATATCAAGCATGATTATTTAGCATGGGAAGCGGGATTGAAAGTGGGTTATTTTTCCGATGTCTTTGCCTATGCTGAAGTTGGATTTGATTTAGCTGAATTAGTACTTCAGGATCGTGATGAAGATGATAATTACCGAATATATTCTGGTGATGACGACAACGATTTTGTGGTGAGTAATCGGCGTCGTTATGATGACGCTAACAATATTGATGGTTATGTTGGCGTTGGCGCTGGAATTAAATTTGAGCACGTGCAAATTGAAGCATTTACGCGTTTAAGACAAATTGATGGTGAATATTGGAAAGCAGACAATCAAGCCTTTGCTGGCGCTAAGTTATCGTTGGTGTTTTAAACTTATCATTCGTGATTTTCTAACGCCTCTCAGCATTTTTTGATAGCCCTAAATAAAAGGGGCTTGGGTATAGTTATTGAAAGTTATAATACTCGCTAATACCGGTTAATATGTTTGTCGTAGCGACTGACGCAAGAATTAACCCCATAACCCGACTAATGACACTGGCACCACTGCTACCAATAATTTTATTAATCCAACCCGCTAATAACATTAATAAATAAGTTAATATCAGCACTGATAGCATAACGGCTGATGTTTGCACTTGTTCCCAAACGCTGTATACCGAATTTTTCGTTAACAGTACGGCTGCTAGCATGGCGCCTGGGCTGGCAATTGACGGTACGGCGAGTGGAAAAACAGCCGTGTCTTTATGAGACTGATCTAATAATCTTATTTCTTCTTCTGGCTTGCTATCGCCAAAGATCATATTTAAAGCGAAGAGGAATAGTATAATACCGCCAGATATTTGAAACGCGGGTAGCGGAATTGACAAGGCTTGTAGGACAAATTCACCGACAATGATAAAAAATAACAGTACACACATAGCAACAAAGGTTGAGAGCAAGGCAATGCGTCGTTTGGTTTTTTGATCGTATTGATCTGTTACAGCAATAAAAACTGGTACAGTGCCAATAGGGTCTATAACAGCAAAAAAAGTAATGAAAACCGCTAAAACATCGATCATTGAATACTTACTCCATAAACTTGAAAGTCAGAGAATACATGGTCTGTAAACGTTGGCAACAGCGTAAAAAAATGTAGAAAAACTGCAGTGTGCCAAAATTATATCTCGGCCTAATGTAAAAGCGGATAAGCTGAGTCGTTGCGTTTTATGATATAAATAACCTGAACTCTGGATAAGCTATGTCCGTCAATGCCACGATTTTTGCTCGTATCAGCGTTAAGCTTGCTACTAATAGCCAGCTATCAGGTACACAAACTTGCCTTGATTCACGCAAAACTTATGACATTGATAAGAGTAATATATCAATCAACTGATAGCCTAATTGTATGCCTATGAAAATAAAAGCTTTATAATTTCATTCGCATATCCATTATCCAGAGTTCAGGTTAAATAGCTTAACTAATCAGGTCTGATAGCAACGGATAATTGGCAAAATTTAACTGCTGACTATGTTTTTGCTAGCTCAACTTTAGCTTGATATTTTTTTTTAAAATAGTGGTATAAAAAGCCAGCAATACAAATATTCAAGACACAGCGTAATATCTCATCCACTGCAAAATTCAGCGTGACTAAAGAATAAACTAAATCAATGCTTGAACCTACGCCAAGTATAATGGCGATAATGATAAATATTTTTTCTAATGACATCGAGTTCGACATGTTTTATATCTAATTATTGTTAATAAAAAAGTTCGTTTAGTCGTTTGGTTTGCTATTACTAGCAATTAAATGGCTCAGTAGCCGAATCCACATCAGTGGTTAAATTGGCTTTTGACCAACTTTAAAATAACCTGTTGAAAGAAATTGTGCCGTCTCTTTGCGCTTTTTAGCAATTAAAATCGCGCCGTCATCCATAAACAAAAAGTTTTTCCAGCAGCGTTTAAACACTGCCCAAGTTGTTTCAATAACATTATTGCGAGCGCTGCAGTAATACACCACAGTATTATTGTCCCATGCTAAGTGAGCTAATATTTGCTCTGGTAAGGCGGTATCTTCGCTATCCCAAATGCCTTCCCATTTACCGTTATCAGTCCAATTTTTGCTATTTTCTGGCCAATCACCTTTTTTGAAAAAGTCAGGATGATCAACCTGTTTGCTGATATTGCTATTCCAAAGCATTTTAGCGCGACTTTCCGTCATGGGCTTTATCATGTGCTTATCACCTATCTTAATCGGTAGGCTTTTATGCTTGAATATCCAGGCATTTTTTAATTCGTCAATCGAGATGTAGTTCATGGTGTCTTCTATAAAATCTGGCTCATGGCATTATAACAAGGGTAAATGATAACTCATCAATAATTTCGACATTACTGGTTAAAATAAAAACTATGAGCGAGCTGTAATGTAATTTGTTGAGTGTTAGCAAGATATTATATCGTTTAAAGCGTTGTACATAATTATTATTGTATTAGGTAGATGCGCTTAACTTACATCATCACTGTTTAGTTTGATGGTTTTAAACATCTCACTTTGCTTATCTTGTTCTTGGCAAATGCTTAATAAGTCTTGGATGAAATAATGGAGCGCGCGACGCTCAATATTTTTAATGAGTGTTTGTTGAGTGCTATTTAACATGTGGTACATAGTCGCAGCGCCAAAATCACCAAAAATGATATTGGCGTTGGTGTCAAATAGCGTGTTATGAGCGTATAAATCGCCATGACATACCTGATTAGTATGCAAATATTCAAATACATCGGCCATTTGGTTAACTATTTTAGCAATTTCTTCAATGCTTAAGCTAAAGCCAACCGGGAAGGTGTCACGCGTGCAAGTGTCGAACGTTGGTGGTAAACCGAGATTTTTAAAATGTTCAGGTATTAAAGCCATGATTAAGGCTAAATAACCATTCTCGTTCACTTGCGCTAATGAGCTGACAATATTTTTATGCTCGCCAGTTTTTAAACATGCTTGTAATTCGTCTTCGGGGTAGCCATCACTGGTGACTGAGCCTTTAAATACCTTAACGGCAACTTCATTAGGAAACTCTGATTGCTTTTGACGCCAAGTGGCTCGTGATATAACCCCTGAAGCACCTTGTCCTAGTACATTGTGTAATCTAAAACTTGCTGCCGGTAGTGTTGGTACTGTTGCTATATTGAGCTCAGAACGACTAAAAGGGTTACCTGAAAAGGCAAATCACGCAAGTTTTGGCAAATTGAGTAACTGATCAGGGCATTGTGTTAAGTTGTTTGCCGAAATACGCACTAATTCAAGGTTCTGCGCCTGACTTAGCGTTAATGGCAGTGAGGTGAGCTTATTACCTGCTAACGCAAGCTTTTGTAATCTTGGACGTTCACCCAGTGTATCAGGTAAGGTTTCTATGCAATTATCTGTCAATATTAACCAACGCAATTTTGCTGGTAATGATTTAGCAGGCACCTGATTAATTTGGTTGGATTTAAACCCTATCATCTCAAGGTTTTCGCATCGGCCAAGTACTTCAGGCAATACAGAAAATTTATTGTTTGAGGCAAAAATTATTTTCAGCTTTTTAAGCTTAATTAACTCGTCGGGTAACGCGCTTAATTGATTGTCAGATAAATCCAAAATTTCTAAGCTATCAGCTAATGACAAAATATCTAATGGCAATGAAGTCAAGTTTTCAGATATTTTTATGCGTTTAATACCTGCTAGTTCACCAGACTTTAATTGCGATAGCGTATGCATTTATTAACCTACTATGATTAAATTTCAAGATGGTAATGGCTGAAAATATAATGGTATATTTTCAGCCATAAAAAAACCCGATAAGTTTGTTAATACAGACTTTTCGGGTTCTTTTAATGGGTTATTAACCCCTAATATGGTGCTCGCTACTGGACTCGAACCAGTGACACCTTGCATGTCATGCAAGTACTCTAACCAACTGAGCTAAGCGAGCATTTTTACTACAAACGTTGAGTAACTCAACGAGGCGCTATGTTAGCGATCTGTTTTATCAAGTGCAAGTGATTTTATTTAAAATACGATGCAACTGCTGATTAATTGTGCAGTTGTACTTGTTGCTGTTCGTTTAAGCAGCGAATAACCTGAAAAGCTTAACCATAGCAGAGTCTATAAGCTGATTTATTCGCTAATGCTATTATGCAGCTTTTTCTTCTAGGCGGTTTTGTACTACCTTTAAACGCCAAGCTAATAACACGGCAGCAACGGTTAAGCCCGATATAAAACCTACCCAAAAACCGTAAGGGCCTGTTGCTGGCATTATCCAATCAGTTAAGCCGAGTATCAAACCAACCGATAAACCGACAATCCAGTAGGAGAAAAAAGTAATATATAAAATTGATTTTGTGTCTTTATAACCACGTAAGGCACCGGCCGAAATAACCTGTATAGCGTCTGAAAACTGGAATAGCGCAGCGAGAAACATTAAGCCAGCAGCCAGTTCCAGTACTTCAGTATCAGTGGTATATATAGCGGCAATTTGTTGGCTAAATAATAAGGTCAGGGCAGCGGTCGCGACCGCAATAATTAAGCCTAATATGACGGAGTAACTACAAAGTTCTTTGGCTTTTTCTAAATTCTTATTACCCACCTCAAAGCCAACTTTTATCGTGACTGCCATGGCTAAACTTAAGGGTACCATAAACACTAAACCGGAAAAGTTGATGGCAATTTGATGACTGGCCACAATATTCGCGCCAAACGGTGCAAGAATAATAGCTACTGCGGCAAATAGGCTGACTTCGAAAAGTAATGAAAATGCGATCGGCATACCTAACGCTAAAATAATTTTAATTTCTGACCATTCCGGCCAATAGAATTTTTTAAATAATGGCGCTTGTTTTAAGTGTTTTGAAAAATAAGCGTAGGCAAACATACCAACAAACATCACCCAATAGACAATAGCCGTTGCAATGCCACAACCTGCACCGCCTAATGCAGGCATGCCGAACTCACCATAAATAAAAATATAATTCGCCGGAATGTTAATTAATAAACCTAAGATGCTAATGATCATAGTAGGGCGAGTAAAAGATAAGCCTTCAGAGTAATTACGCAATACAAGGTAAAGGCAGTAGCCTGGGCCGCCCCAGACAATGTAACCTAGGTAATCAAACATTAGCTGCTTTAACTGAGGTTCTAACGGGATTGAATCAATTAATAGTGGCGTGGCTATGTAATAAAGAATAATGATGATTATCGAAAAGAAAACCGCTATCCAAGCAGTTTGATAGCTAGCTTTGGCTACGTCATCAAATTGTTTAGCACCCGATAATTGCGAAATAATACTGGCCAGTGCCATTACTAGACCTGAAATAGTTAAAATTAATGGTAGCCACACACTGCTGGCAATCGCAACTGCGGCCATATCAGTGGCACTAACTCGACCGGCCATCACGGTATCGGCAAAACCCATTAAGTTTTGGATCAATTGAGCAATTAAAATTGGGTACGCCAATTTCATCAGGTTTTTACTATTGGAGAAAAAGCGATTAATGTTCATCAAGGCAATTATATCATTCAGTTTTTTTTGCTAAAGTAGCAATAAATAAAGTTATTATCTGGATAATATATGTTTACAGGTATAGTGCAATCACAAGCTGAAGTAATTGCGATAATTCGTAAGAATAATGCCATTAGCTTAAAAATTGGCTTGGGAAATAGTTTAATTGAACAGCTTGAAATTGGCGCGAGTGTCGCTATTAATGGCGTCTGTTTAACCGCCGTTGAATTTGGTCATTTGCGGGCAGATAAAAGTTTTATAAGTTTTGATGTTATTGATGAAACCTTGCGAGTTTCTAACCTTGCAGGCATTGAAGTAGGATCTTTAGTTAATGTAGAGCGCTCATTAAAGGTGGGTGATGAAATTGGTGGTCATATGCTTAGTGGTCATGTTCATACCCAAGCGTTGTTGGCTAAACGTATTGAAAGCGAAGATAACTGTACATTATGCTTTGACTTAGCTACGCAATATCAAAAATATATTTTCGCTAAGGGTTTTATCAGTATTAATGGCATTAGCTTAACGCTTGGTGCTGAAGTTGGCGAACAATTTTCAGTACACCTGATCCCAGAAACGTTGTCACGCACTAACTTACAACATTTATCGCTTGGCGATAAGGTCAATATTGAATTTGATCAGCAAACCATGACTATAGTACAAACGATAGAACGGATGAATTTACGCGCGTATTAATCTTAATGTAGTGATGTGTTTTTAGTGTATCTGTGCGCATAGTTTGTTGTTTAGAAAACTAGTTTATGGCGGTGATAGCTGTGCGGTTAAAGTATTCACTCATCATCACTTGCCACCGCCAGTTGAATTTTTTGACGGTATTCATCAATATGTAAATTTAAATGCATTTCCCTACAACAAGCGGGGCATTCATCGTAGTAATCTTGATCGCCAGCACTAGCGTCTAATGCAACACGAATATGGTGCCCGCAATGTGGGCATTCAATGCGTTGTTCTTTAATCTTATGGGGCATGTTGCCTCCAATTTTTACCTTAATGAGCTGTATTTTTTAGTATGGACATTTTTAGGCAAAGTGCGAACTTTGTCAGCTGAAATATGGTGATAAATGCCTGTGTTTGGATACGAACGAGGGATAGGTTAGTTATTGATTGTTGAGAGTGATTGTTTTCTTTGAAAATTAATCGATATCTGTGATCAGGTGGTTAATTTTATTTGGCACACCGTCCCATTGTTCAGCATCATCGGGAGCAGGAATAACTTCGGTGATCACTGGCCATAACTTTGCTAATTCAGCATTAAGTTCGATAAAATCTTTTTGATTTTCTGGCACTTCATCTTCTTGAAAAATAGCTTCAGCAGGACATTCAACTGGGCATAAATCGCAATCGATACATGCCTCAGGATTAATAACTAAAAAGTTGGGACCTTGGTGAAAAGCATCAGCCGGACATACCGCGACACAATCGGTGTATTTACATTGAATACAATTATCAGTAACGACAAACGCCATGCTATTTTGCTCATGTTATCTTATTGGGGTGTTAAATCGAGTAGCATTGCTGCCACGAAAGTGGTGATCATACCTAGCTTAACAACAAATTCAATTATTGTTTTTACATTGTTTTAGTATTGTTCAGGTTTAGTATTTGGTATCGCAAGTACTATCAGGTAAAATGACGAAAATTTTTACCCTAGTCTCGCTTTGGATACCTAATATGTTGCGTTTAACTAACGTCAAATTACCCCTTAATCACCAGCCTGAAGAGTTAGAGCAAGCTATTCTTGCAACATTAAATATCACTGCCGAGCAGCTAACCAGTTTTTCAATCTTCAAGCGCGGCTATGATGCCCGTAAAAAAAGCAATATTATTTTGATGTATACCTTAGATGTGGATACCACAAAAAATGCCGAGCTTATTGCTGAGCATGCTAAAAATCAAAATATTAAAGCTAGCCCAGACACAAGTTATAAATTTGTTGGCCAAGCGCCTGAAAACTTAACTGAGCGTCCTGTGGTTATTGGTATGGGGCCGTGTGGCTTGTTTGCTGGCTTACTATTAGCACAAATGGGTTTTAAGCCGATAATTCTAGAGCGTGGTAAAGAAGTACGTCAACGCACTAAGGATACCTTTGGTTTCTGGCGGAAAAAAATATTAAATACCGAATCGAATGTGCAGTTTGGTGAAGGGGGTGCAGGCACGTTTTCTGACGGCAAGCTCTACAGCCAAGTAAAAGATCCTAAACATTATAGCCGTAAGGTGTTACATGAATTTGTTGATGCCGGTGCTCCCGATGAAATATTGTATGTAAGTAAGCCGCATATCGGTACCTTTAAGCTAGTTACTATGGTTGAGCAGATGCGCGCTGAAATACACCGCCTTGGCGGTGAAGTGCGTTTTGAGCAGCGAGTTGACGATATTCATTTAAGCAAAGCTGGTGACGATAGTGAGCAGAGGCAAGTGACCGGATTAACCTTAGCAACAGGTGAAGTGATTGAAACTAGACACATTGCCTTAGCTATTGGTCATAGTGCCCGTGATACGTTTGCGATGTTGCATGAAAAAGGTGTGTTTATAAAAGCCAAACCATTTTCTGTTGGTTTTAGAATTGAGCATGAGCAATCGGTGATTGATGACGCCCGTTTTGGAGAAAATGCTGGTAATCCGATTTTAGGCGCGGCAGATTATAAGTTAGTGCACCACTGTAAAAATGGCCGTTCAGTCTACAGTTTTTGTATGTGTCCCGGCGGTACGGTAGTGGCCGCGGCATCAGAAGAAGGGCGCTTAGTGACGAATGGTATGAGCCAATACTCACGCCATGAACGAAACGCAAACAGCGCCATTGTTGTTGGAATATCGCCGGAAGATTATGATGAAAACGGCAGTAAAGACAATGTACTTGCTGGTATCGAATTTCAACGACGATTAGAAGAAACTGCCTTTAAATTGGGCGGCGAAAACTACGATGCCCCAGTGCAACTGGTGGGCGATTTTCTTGCTGGCCGTAAAAGTGGTGAACATGGCCTGGTTGAACCGTCATACAAGCCGGGTGTGAAGTATTGTGATTTAAGCGAAACATTACCTGCTTATGCTATTGAAGCCATTCGTGAAGCATTACCAGCTTTTGAGCGCAAAATAAAAGGCTTTTCGATGGCTGATGCGACATTAACTGCCGTTGAAACTCGTACCTCATCACCGATTAATATCACCCGTGATAAAGAAAGTTTAGAAAGTATCAATACCCAAGGTTTATATCCAGCAGGTGAGGGCGCCGGCTATGCTGGAGGTATTTTATCAGCAGGTATAGATGGTATTAAAGTGGCTGAAGCTATGGCACTTTCGATGCTAAAAAATTATTAACATTTTTAGGGTGATTAACCTGATGATAGGTGATTAAAGGCTTTATGATTGAGTTTGCTTTAGTGATTTTTATCTCTAAGTAAAGGCACTAACCTTAACTAATTGTTGTAAAAGTTACTTCAAGTTAGTAAAACGATTGAAAAGAAAATAAAGCCCCCCATATCATTGTTGATCTTAAAGGAGTGTTCTTTGTTCATTTGGCGTAAATTAACAGTAATGTTATTTTTATTAGTACTGGCTAACACAGCTAGTGCTTTGCCGATCGCAGAAGTTTTTAATTATAACCACAGTGCCAATGAATTAGTCTTTCAAGTAGACCAGAGAAGTGCTGCTGATTTTGATAATGAAACCCCCGAGGTTTTATATAACTTACCAAGAACGAATGGTGTGAATGCGTCATTATTTGCTGCTGAAATACAGAGCACTCCTGAATACTTCTTAGTGGTTGAGTTTTTTAAAGTTAAGCTCACTGCTGGGTTATTTAAAAACTTGGCGAATCCGCCATTAATAAAACCTTGGTTTGAACAATTAAATCATCGCAATAACTCATCTCGACTTTCTGGCTGGAAAGACGGGAATTTTTTATATACATCACGTACCACCTACCACAGTTAATTCATTTCATATCATTTTATAAAATGCCAAACGACATTTTATAAGCATTAAAAATCAATTTTTCCAACACTGATAATTAATTATCAATTACTTGTCGTGCATGCTGTGCCTTAATTGAGTCATAGTAATGTGCGCTGCGTATTTATAGAGATTTTATGATGAATTCACGTAACACTAAGCCAGTTAAAAAAACTAAATGGCAAAATATTGTCATTATGTTTGTATTATTATTTATGCTTATTAGCGCTTTACCTAATTTATATTCCGATAAGCCAACCATTCACTTAACGAGTAACAATACTCACAGCGAGCTAATATCAGCTCAAGATATCAATAGTTTGTTAGTTAAGCACAAGCTAACGATTGATGAGATCCGTACATCGGCAGAAAGCACCGTTATTACCTTAGCTAATCAAGCAGAGCAACCAGCGATTGAAAAGTTATTAACTGAGCAATTTGCTGAAAATTATACCATTGAGAGTTCGATTGAAAATAACGCACCGGCCTGGCTAAAAGCGTTTCATGGCCAGCCGATAAAGCTAGGTTTAGATCTAAGTGGCGGCGTGTTATTTGTCCTTGATGTTGATACCGAACGGGCATTATTTGATAAGTTAAGTGGTATTGCTTTAGATATTAAGTCTTTAGCGGTAACGGAGCGCATTCGCTTAAGTAACGTTTCGCAGCCAAGTAACTACGCTATCAGTTTTAATTTTCAAATTTCAAAGCAAGGTGCTGTTGAAAAATTATTGACAAAAATTGCAGACACCTACCCTGAATTAAGCCAAAACAAGATTAACAACAACCAAGTTATGTTGGCATATTCATCACAAGAGCAAGTGAAGTTTCGCCAAGAAACCATGAAACAAACGCTTAAAACCATGCGGGGTCGTATTGAAGAACTCGGCATTACTGAAGCGGTGACACAAAAACAGGGCAAGAATAGGATCCGCATTGAATTACCTGGTGTTCATGATCCTGAAGCAGCAAAAAGAATTATTGGTGCTACCGCTTCATTAGACTTTTATCAATTGGCAGCAAACTCTAACGCTGTTGGTGTTATGAAAATGACTGATAAAACAGGTCGACAACTTAGCATGAATAGTCAGGCGGTTTTTTCAGGTAGCCATATAAAAAATGCCCGTTCAGGCCAAGATGAAATGGGCATGCCATTAGTTAATTTAACGTTAGATGGTGTTGGTGGCAAAAAAATGTCGATGTTTTCCAAGCAAAATATTGGCAAACCTATGGTGACAGTATTTTCTGAATTTTATCGTAACGTAAACGATGAGATGGTGAAAAAGAGTAAAGTCATTAATGTTGCCACTATTCAGCAACACTTGGGCGCACAGTTTAGCATCACCAATATGTCGAGCCTACAAGAGGCACAAGAACTTGCATTATTGTTACGTGCGGGTTCATTAACCGCACCTGTCACCATAGTTCAACAACGTAGCATTGAAGCAACACTTGGCGTAGATAATATAGATAACGGTATCAAAGCATTAACCATAGGTATCAGCATCACTTTACTGTTTATGTTTATTTATTATCGCGGTTTAGGACTTATTGCTAACGCAGCCTTGGGACTAAATTTGATCAGCTTACTGGGCTTAATGTCGTTGTTACCCGGAACGGTACTCACATTACCAGGCATTGCGGGTTTAGTACTCACTGTTGGTATGGCCGTTGATACTAATGTGCTTATTTTTGAGCGAATAAAAGAAGAGTTGAAACGGGGGCGTAAAGTACTTTCGGCGATTGAAATTGGCTACAAAAATGCATTTTCGACTATTTTAGATGCCAACATTACCACCATGATCACCGGTATTATTTTATATGCTATCGGTTATGGCGCGGTAAAAGGTTTCGCCATCATTTTATGCTTAGGTATTCTAACCAGCATGTTTACCGGTGTTTTTGTTTCGAAAGCCTTAACTAACCTAGTCATTCGTGAAAACAAGTCTCAGTTACTTGGAGTAAAATTATGAACAATCTACTTTTAAAACAACATGAACCCTTAAGTAAATTTCGTATCATCAGTTTGTATTTTTCGGCCTTACTGGTGATATTTTCTTTAGTGGGACTATTCAGTAAAGGACTTAATCTAGGTTTAGACTTTACCGGCGGCTACCTGACAGAATTCACCACACAAGAGTCACTTACACAGCAAAAAATGCAGACCTTATTAAGTTCATATTTACCTGATAGTTTTAGCTTGAAATCGGCTGAAAATGGCAGCCATTGGAGTGTTCAACAAGCGGATAACGAAACAAGCTTGAAAGGTAAAACATGGCTAAGCGACTTTTCCACGCAAAGTGATTTAACTATAACGCCACTCGATTCAATTTATATTGGTAGCCAAGTTGGCGAAGAGTTAATTAATCAAGGTGGTTTAGCACTAATCACTTCTGTAATCGTTATATTGCTGTATTTGTCGTTTAGATTTGAATGGCGTTTAGCCGCAGGCTCGGTTATTGCGCTGTGTCATGACGTTATTATCGTACTTGGGATTTTTGCTTGGTTCGATATTGCTTTTGATTTAACCATAATAGCTAGTTTACTCGCTATTATCGGTTACTCATTAAATGACTCGATTATTGTCGGCGATAAAATACGCGAAATTATGAAAAGGAATAATCAGCAAAGCATCGAGAGTATTGTTAACTTGGCGATTAAATCAACCATAGTAAGAACATTGATCACCTCAGGAACAACGCTTGCAACAATATTATCAATATGGTTTTTTGCCGGTGAGTCATTGGCGGGTTTTGCTATGGCGCTTTTTTCGGGAGTATTAGTCGGCACGCTTTCATCTATTACTATTTCCGCTACTGTGCCGCAGTTGCTAGGCCTTTGCGCTGACTATTACACGCAAAAAGAGCAAGAGCTTTGTCAGTTACCCTAAATGATTTTTAGGCTGATGTTAATGTACTTATTACTTATTACTTATTACTTATTACTTATTACTTATTACTTATTACTTAATAAGTACATTAACGCTTACTTGCCGTTGAAAAAATTGCCATGCTATTTATGGTAATTTAAGCGGAAATTTCGCCCGGCTCAGTGTAATTCTTTAATATCAATTCGACGTTTTTGTTGCCACTTGCTGTTTGGCAGTTGCTCTCGGATATTATTGAGTGTGGTCCAAATGCCATTGAGGGTCATTGGTTTAGTGATCCACTGTGGAATATTACCTCTAGGGTCAACAATAAACTGGTAACTAATGGCTATTTGGTTAATCGTAGTTGGCACTATTTGCCAATGTGCCTTAAGTACTTGCATACGAACAGCGTCTTCGGTTGCTATTACTACATCACTTGCGTCTTCTACCGATATTTCAACGCTTAAATCTTCATTTTGCCAATAACGAGAATGCACCACCATCTCACGTGCTGCAACTGGCCATAAGCCCTTAAAGCGGGTAACAAAGGTATTTTCGTTAATGGCAATTTGGCTAATGATTTTTGCAGATTCAGCATTATCGAGCCAATGATGCAGCTGTGCTAAGTCTTCAATAAAGTAAATAAAACCGGAAATACTAGAGGTCAGCTTAGCTTGAGCTTTTATTTCAATTAAGTCTTTATATGCACTGGTGCGGTAGCTCACAATTAGCTCATTGTTTTCACGCCATATATGCCATGGTTGAATGCTAGTATTTATTGCTTGGCTCGACTTTTCTGCGGGTGTTTGTATCGGTTTTTGCGTCGCCACGGCTAATGTTGAATATAAGCACAAAAAAAGAGCTAAAATAAAGCTGACTTTTCTCGTGATAAAATTTTTAACTCGCTTACTCAATATACTCGCCTTGTCCATTGCAAATTAAGGAAAATTACCCTATATTCCTGTGCTCGGTTTAACACAACGCTTATTATTTTCAGTTCATTGTGTAAGCCACTGAACGATATTATATCGAATTTAGCATTATATAGCGCCATTATGGTTAGTAATCAATGATGTTGTTATATAGTCATTAATAATACTCAAGCGGCACTTAGTGTGTGTCGCCACTGAACAAAGGAAAAATACATGCCTGTAATTACACTTCCCGATGGTAGTCAACGCACTTTTGAACAAGCTGTTTCTGTGATGGACGTTGCCCTTGATATTGGTCCTGGTTTGGCTAAAGCCACCATTGCTGGTCGTATCAACGGCGAATTAGTCGACGCTTGTGAATTAATTAAAGAAGACGCGGCTCTGCAACTTATTACCAGTAAAGATAGTGAAGGTTTAGAGATCATTCGTCACTCTTGTGCCCATTTATTAGGCCATGCTATTAAGCAATTATGGCCTAATACCAAAATGGCTATTGGTCCGACAATCGAAAACGGTTTTTATTATGATGTTGATTTAGAAGAATCAATTACCGAAGACGATCTTGTTAAACTTGAAAAGCGTATGACAGAATTAGCCCGTACCGGCTATGAAGTTATTAAAAAAACAGGCACTTGGCAAGATGCATACGATGCATTTACTGAGCGTGGTGAAAGCTACAAATTAGAAATTCTTGATGAAAACATTGATAAGTCAGATACACCTGCGCTTTATCATCATCAAGAATACATTGACATGTGTCGTGGTCCTCACGTGCCTAGCATGCGTCATTGTCATCATTTTAAATTGATGAAAGTTGCCGGCGCCTATTGGCGTGGTAATTCAGATAATAAAATGCTGCAACGTGTATACGGCACAGCATGGGCTGATAAAAAGCAGCTTAAAGCCTATATTGTGCGTTTAGCGGAAGCTGAAAAACGCGATCATCGTAAAATTGGTAAAACCTTAGATTTATTCCATTGGCAAGAAGAAGCACCAGGCATGGTGTTTTGGCATAATGATGGTTGGACGATTTATACTGAGTTAGAAAAGTTTATTCGTGAAAAATTACACGAATATGATTACGACGAAGTTAAAGCGCCCATGATGATGGACCGCAGCCTTTGGGAAAAATCAGGTCACTGGGACAAATATGCTGATGGCATGTTTACTACCGAGTCTGAAAAGCGTGAATACGCGATAAAACCAATGAACTGCCCGGGTCATGTGCAGATTTTCAACCAAGGTTTGAAATCTTACCGTGATTTACCACTACGTATTGCTGAATTTGGCTGTTGTCATCGTAATGAGCCATCGGGGTCTTTACATGGTTTAATGCGCGTTCGTGGTTTTACCCAAGATGACGCCCATATTTTCTGTATGGAATCTCAAGTGCAAGCCGAAGTAACTAAATGTATCGAAATGGTCTATGACGTTTATGGCTCATTTGGTTTTGAAGACATTATTGTTAAACTTTCGACTCGCCCTGAAAACCGTATCGGTAGTGATGAAATTTGGGACAAAGCTGAAGCCGGTTTAGCACAAGCATTAACCGACAGTAATATTAAATTTGAATATTTACCAGGTGAAGGTGCCTTCTACGGTCCAAAAATTGAATTTACCTTAATGGACTGCTTAGGTCGAGCTTGGCAATGTGGTACCGTGCAATTAGATTTTGCTTTGCCAGAGCGTTTAGGTGCAACTTACGTTGGAGAAGACAACGAAAGATACATTCCGGTGATGATCCATCGCGCAATTTTAGGATCGTTAGAGCGTTTTATTGGCATTTTAATCGAAGAGTACACGGGTAAATTTCCGACGTGGTTATCGCCAATTCAAGCAACTGTGATGAATATTACCGATAAACAGGGTCAATATTGTGAAAAAGTTGTAAAAAAACTCAAAGAAAGTGGATTTAGAGCAAAACTAGACTTGAGAAATGAGAAGATAGGCTTTAAAATCCGCGAGCATACTTTAAAGCGTGTTCCGTATTTGTTAGTCGTCGGTGATAAAGAAATGGAAGCTGGCGAAATTTCAATACGAACTCGAAGTGGTGAAGATTTAGGAACAATGTCGGTTGAAGACTTTATTGCTAAATTATCTGATGAAGTTAAGACTCGCAGATAATCATTCGATAACATAAACACGCAATATTATTATTTACCCTAAGTAAGTCAAATATAGAATTTACTTAGGAACAAGGTTCTTTGGAGGAACATGGCTATTAAAGGTGGACAACGTGGCGGGCAAAAAGAGCCAGCACATCGTTTAAATGAGTTAATCACAGGTATTGTTGGTAATGAAGTTCGTTTGATTAAATATGACGGAGAGCCTGGTGGTATCGTCACATTAGATGAAGCAATGGATCAAGCTGAAGAAGCCGGTGTAGATCTTGTTGAAATTAGCCCTACGGCTAAGCCTCCTGTGCTTCGAGTGATGGATTACGGCAAGTTTATCTACGAAAAGGCTAAAGAGCAAAAAGAACAACGTAAAAACCAGAAACAAATACAGGTAAAGGAAATTAAATTCCGACCTGGTACAGATGAAGGCGATTATCAGGTAAAACTACGCAACCTGAAGCGCTTTTTAGAAGGCGGCGACAAGGTCAAGGTAACATTACGTTTCCGTGGCCGTGAAATGGCTCACCAAGAACTAGGTTTAGAGATTTTAACTCGTGTTAAAAACGATTTAGAAGAACTAACCGTAGTCGAGTTTTTCCCTCGTAGAGCGGAAGGGCGTCAAATGGTGATGGTCTTAGCCCCTAAAAAATAGATAATACCCGGTTTGACAAGTAGCTAAATATTTTTCGAAATAGTTAGCTCACCGCTATTATCTTTTAAGCTGGTAAACAAGGCCTACAAGTAGAGTTCAACATCTTAGCTTAACCGTTAAGCGCTGAGAAACTCTCGCCTAGTTTACTTTAAATTTGGCATAACAATGCGGAGTATTAACATGCCTAAAATGAAAACCAACAAAGGTGCTGCAAAGCGCTTTAAAGCGACAGCCACAGGCTATAAATTTAAACAAGCCGGTCTTCGTCATATTTTGACTAAACGCCGTACTAAAGTTAAGCGTCATCTTCGTGCTAAATGCATGATCGCCGCTGCTGACATTAAGTCAGTTAAAAAACTTTTACGTCACGGTTAATAGGAGAGATAGAAAATGGCAAGAGTAAAACGTGGTGTACAAGCACGTGCACGTCACAAGAAGGTTCTAAAGCAAGCTAAAGGTTACTACGGTGCTCGTAGTCGCGTTTATCGCGTTGCTTTCCAAGCTGTAACTAAAGCTGGCCAATACGCATACCGTGACCGTCGTCAACGTAAGCGTCAATTCCGTCAACTTTGGATTGCTCGTATTAACGCGGCAGCTCGTCAAAATGGTTTATCTTACAGCCGTTTCATTAATGGTCTTAAAAAGGCTTCTATTGAAATAGATCGTAAGATCCTAGCTGACATCGCAGTATACGATAAAGCAGCTTTCACATTCTTAGTTGAAAAAGCGCAAGCTTCTTTAGCATAGTTTGAGATATTAGCTCTGAGATAAGGACGCCTGTAGGCGTCCTTTTCTTTTTTAATCATCCTTACTTGTTCTTTAGTTCACTTTCCGCGTTTTAAAGTACCCACTAATAGTCATTAGCTCCGTGCTTTAACCTTGAAATTAAACTAAATTCCTTCGTAATAATGTATTAAAGTAGTAAGCTTTTAATTTTAGCGAATACTATTTTATTTCCTGCTATAAATGGCAAAGATAATATTCGCTACAATTAGTTTAAATTTAATGTGAAGGTCTTATTATGAGTCTTGCTGATCAAATTTTAGCGGTAAACAATGATTTGCCTATTCGTACTGATGTTGCTGTACATAGCGGTAAAGTACGTTCAGTCTATTGGTTAACTGGAGCAGACAGTAAACGTTTGATTCAAGAAAAAGACTATGATGTTGCTCTAGATACACCGTTAGCGATTATGGTGATCAGTGATCGTATTTCAGCTTTTGATTGTATCTGGCATGGCGAAGGTGGCATGAAAGGCGTGCCTGGTAAAGGCGCAGCACTGAATGCTATTTCAAATCACTGGTTTAAGTTATTTAAAGAGCAAGGTTTAGCAGACAGTCATATTTTAGATATTCCACACCCATTCGTCTGGATTGTACAAAAAGCTAAGCCGGTGATGATTGAAGCAATATGCCGTCAATATATTACTGGCTCAATGTGGCGGGCTTACGCTAAAGGCGAACGAGAATTTTGTGGTATCAAGTTGCCAGATGGGCTTGAAAAAGACAGTAAGTTACCGACCTTATTACAAACGCCATCAACTAAAGGCATCTTGCAAGGTATTCCCGGTGTCCCAGCCGTTGATGACGTTAATATTACCCGGAAGAATATTGTCGATAATTATGCCGCGTTTAACTTCAAATCAGCTGATGATATTGCCTTATATGAAAAGCTCTTAACTGAAGGCTTTGATGTTATCTCTGCTGCGTTAGCTAACTTAGAGCAAATATTTGTTGATACTAAATTTGAATTTGGCTACGTCAAAGACCGTAACGGCAATGACAAGCTTATTTATATGGATGAAGTCGGTACACCAGATTCATCACGTATTTGGGATGGCGCGCAGTATCGGAGCGGGAATATTGTTGAAAACTCGAAAGAAGGTTTCCGCCAATTATTACTTAACCACTTCCCAGATCCTGATATATTGTTGAATAAAGACCGTATGATTGAGCGTGAAGCACTTGCTCGTAACAATGAGCTACCTGAAGCTGTGTTAATGGCGCTATCAGAAACGTACCTTAATATTGCTGAAAAAATTATTGGTAAAAAAATCGTCTTATCGACAAACCCTAAACAAGAAATTATTGACATTTTGCGCAGTGAATATCAATTGATTGATTAAACATGCCAACATAGTTTAGGTTTCTAAACAGCCTCGCAATCGCGGGGCTTTTTTATATCTGCAATAAAGCAATTCGTATTATCGATTTGACCATATCGTGGTTGTTGCGCTTTTTTGATGCGCCAATGCCGTTTTGCACTAATATTGGGCTTCTTTATTGTTTTTATGCGCTAGTTTGGTGCGTTGTTGTTTTGGGTAATGATAGGTTTTCTATTTAATGTTATGAATTTGTTGCGTTTATTACTTTGGGTATAAATGGTGCTTAGTGTAACTGAAATAATGAGATTTAAAATCCAATTGATAACAAATGCACTAAAGGTGAGCGAATGAAATTAGTCACAGCAATTATTAAACCCTTCAAGATGGATGATGTCCGTGAAGCACTAAGTGAAATTGGCATTGATGGTATGACGGTAACTGAAGTGAAAGGTTTTGGTCGCCAAAAAGGCCATACCGAGCTTTATCGTGGTGCTGAATATTCTGTGGATTTTCTGCCAAAAATTAAATTTGAAATAGCGATTAAAGATGATTTCGCTGACCGAGTTGTCGAGACCATCATTAGCTCTGCCCATACCGGAAAAATTGGCGATGGCAAAATATTTGTCACCGACATTGAAAGTGTTATACGTATTCGTACCGGTGAAACAGATGATGAGGCGATCTAATTAGCGTATTTACGTTATCGCAATATGGTAACTGTAAATCATCACACTAGCGCTTTAAGCCCAAGAATACCATGAATAAAAATAGTACCCCTAAGCATTGTAACGAAAAGCAATGCCCCCAAAAGACTAAAATTGTGGATGTAGAATGAATAAAATAATTATCACACTTTTCGCGTTGACCTTTTCTTTACCGAGTTTTGCGTTAGAGCCAGTACTCAATGGTGCTAATACCGCTTGGATATTAACCTCAACGGCGTTGGTTTTATTAATGACGCTACCCGGATTAGCCTTATTTTACGGCGGCTTAGTGCGTCGTAAAAATATCCTTTCTATTTTAATGCAATGTTTTGCTATTGCCGGAGTGTCTTCCATTTTATGGTTCATTTTAGGCTACAGCCTAGCGTTTGGTGAAGGTAATGCTTGGGTTGGTGACTTTAGTAAAGTGATGATGGTGGGAATGACCAAAGAAACACTTGCTGGCGACATTCCTGAAAGTTTGTTTATGTTATTTCAAATGACCTTTGCGGTGATTACACCCGCGTTAATTATTGGTGCATACGCTGAAAGAATGAAGTTTTCTGCGGTATTGATTTTTTCGGGTTTATGGCTATTGGTGGTTTATGCACCTGTTACTCATTGGGTTTGGGGCGGTGGTTGGTTAGCACAAATGGGCGTTTATGATTTTGCCGGTGGTATTGTTGTGCATATTACCGCAGGCGTCGCTGCCTTAGTTGCTGCTGTAGTGCTAGGTCCGCGTCATGGTTTTCCACGAACACCTATGTTGCCACATAACCTAACTATGACAGTAACTGGTGCTGGTATGTTGTGGGTAGGCTGGTTTGGTTTTAACGGTGGTAGTGCATTGGCCGCCAATGGTGATGCCGCTATGGCAATGTTAGTAACGCACCTGTCGGCATCCGCTGGAGCATTAACTTGGGCAGCAATTGAGTGGAAGAAATTCGGTAAAGCCAGTGTCCTAGGTGCGGTAACGGGTATGGTTGCAGGTTTAGGTACTATTACACCAGCATCCGGCTTTGTTGGACCCGGTGGCGCTTTAATTATTGGCGTTTCAGCCGGCATCGTTTGCTTTTATTCAACGGTTTATATTAAACAAAAACTGAAAATTGACGACTCATTAGATGTTTTCCCCGTGCATGGTATTGGCGGCATATTGGGTACGTTGTTAGCAGGTGTTTTTGCCTCAACTGAATTAGGTGCATTTAGTGGTTTTGGTTACGCCGAAGGTATTAGTAGTATGTTGGGCCAAGTTACCGTACAGCTAATCGGTATTGGATCGACAATTCTTTATACGGCTGTTGTCTCTTATTTATTATTTAAATTAGTCGCGTTAATGACGAAAGGCTTGCGGGTTTCAAAAGAGCAAGAAGTCACTGGGCTAGATTTAATTGAACATGATGAAGTGGGTTATAACCTCTAGAGCAAAAGCGACTATAATGCTTTAGCAATATAATACACTCTATAGTTAATGGTTTCAGTATTTGAGGTCTTTTTATCAATATACCTTACACGACTGCGAGCTAAATCAATTAAAAGGCACCAGATTTTATCTATAAATTGTTGGGGCGTTTATTCACGTGACTGTTAATGGTTGCGTGCAATTAAACTCATTAAATCTATTTATTTAGTTGAGCTTTTTTGCATTATTTACATTTGCGACCGAGAATAAAGTAATGATAATAAAAATAATATGGATGAGTTAAGTGCCCGAAGAAAAAAGTGTTTCGAATGAACGGTGCATGAAAGATGAACTCAAAGGCTCAAAGACACAATTGCTTTTTATTATGGTATTGATATTTGCAGTTACATTCTGGCATAGCTATTCAACCATTAATGTTCACCGGGATTATCAAATATCTTTAATGGATTCAGTCAGTAATCGAGTTATCGATGAAGTTGAATATCATTTTTTACAGTTGCGTCTTGAGATTAATGAGTTTCAATGGCGCCATCAAGCACTGTTTTTAGAGTTACAACGTCAGGGTAGTGATGCCAATAAAGATGATTATATGGAGTTACTTAACTTGCTACGTAGCGAAATTAAAGGTGTTCGCTTGTTCTCATTTATTGATGCTAGTGGTAAAGGGCTTTTTGAGCATATCACTGGCGACTTTCTTCCCGATTGTAAAGAAGAAATACACACCACGATTAGTCAATCCTCGCAAGAAAACTTGTTCTTTCACCGTACAGCGTCGAGTGCACACTATGATTTGCTAGAGCCGCTAATTGGTGCAAAAGAGTCGATGTTTCTGTTTGTTGCCTTTAATCCTCAGCATTTTCAGGCGTTATTAACGCGCCATAGACTTCCGCAGCAAGATTTGTTTTTACTGAGAAAAGATACCATAGGTAAAGTTGAATTGGCTGTCTCGGGTGATAAAGAGTCATCATTGAACGATATTGTGATGAGTGAATCTGAAGTTAATCAATTCTCTTTCTTAAAGGCCATCCCAAGAACACGGTGGAATGTTGCTATTCGTTTACAAGAAAAATATAACGAAAAACTAATCAATGAAAACTACTTTCGGTCTTTTTTAATTTGGGCGTTTATTTCATGTGTTCTTATTATTGGTCATATTTCGAAGCGTCGTCGCAGTATTCGTCAGATTGAGGTGTTACAACAACTAGCGTTTGTTGAGTCACACGATACCTTGACAGGACTGATGAACCGGAATGCCGTGTTGGGTTATTACGAAAAAATTAAAAACAAGTTCAACGCTGGGCAAGGTATTGCGCTGATGGTTGACCTCGATAAATTTCAGATGTTTAACAATTCACTTGGTTTCTCAAAAGGTGATCTTTGTTTGCGTATTGTTAGTCAGTCATTGCAGACAGATTTGCCTCAATCGGCTATCTTTTCACGGATTAGTAATGATCAGTTTGTTGTTCTGTTAGCGGATATTGACCATGCTTATGCTGGGCAAATAGCTGAGTTATTAAGAAAAAATGTCCAAAACGTTGATTTCTCCTCAATATCAGAAGATATATCAATGACTTGTTGTGTTGGTGTTGTCGCACTAAATTCAGATTTTGTTGATGGTGAGCATATGATGAGCTCATTAGTGTTATCGATTCAACTGGCAAAATATAAAGGCGGCAATAATATCCAGCACTACCTAAGCGATGACCCTGACCTTTTGCGTCATGCACAGGAGATGAGTATATTTAAAACCGTCAAGTGTGCATTGTCAGAAAATAAGTTTATGTTATACCGACAAGAGTTAAGGAAGTCCTCTACCGATACAGCACAAAAAGTTTATGAAGTGCTATTGAGAATGACCGATGAAGGCGGGAATATGATCAGCCCGGCGTTATTTATTCCTATTGCTGAGCAGCACAGCTTAGCGGTAGAGCTCGATAAATGGGTTATTAGTCGTACACTTCATCAAATTAGCGTTGAGGGAAGTCGCGATCATTATTGTATTAATTTATCAGGACAAACCTTAGCAGATAAAACTATGTTAGCCTTTGTTCGAGATAAAATTAGAGAATTTAATATCACAACCAGTGCTATTACGTTTGAAATTACCGAGACATTTGCGATAACCCACTTAGAATCAGCTATTCATTTTATTAGTGAAATCACCTCGCTTGGCTGTCGATTTGCTTTAGATGATTTTGGTAGTGGACTCTCATCATTTAGTTATTTACAGCAATTACCCGTCCAAAAATTAAAAATAGATGGAATTTTTATTAAAGATATCAGCAACAATACACGTAACCAAGCGTTTGTCAGTACTATGGTCAATTTAGCTAAATCTATGGAGATGGAAACGGTAGCTGAGTTTGTAGAGACCGAAAGTGACTACCAGATGTTAAGCACTTTAGGGTTAGATTATTTTCAAGGCTATTACTTTCATAAACCTGAGCCGTGGGTAAAGTAATACCAATTATATAATGCTTTAATCTATTTCCTGTCGTTTTTTGTGCTTAGCTAACCCTTGTTTTGAGCAAGATGACTGGAAATTTTGTGCTGTTTATAAACTTATCATTAGATTGCTTTAAGTTTTTGTTGAAAAACGCAGATTTAACCTACTTTCTCGACAATTTTTTGTGTAAAATCATTCACCATTTTATTAATCAAAAAAGTCTAGCTAAAGGTCAATGTTGACCGATGTTAATGCCCTGTATTTACGCCATAAAAATATAGGCGCTTTGAACACGCTTTAGAGGAACTCATGAATTTAGACGATATTATATTGCAGGCAGAACAAGCGATTGCTGCGGCAACTGATCCTGCTGAACTTGACCAAGTACGTGTTAACTTCTTAGGGAAAAAAGGTTTGTTCACCGAACAAATGAAAGGCCTGAGCAAGTTGCCAAAAGAAGAAAAACCCAAAGCGGGTCAAGTGATTAACATCGCTAAACAGCAAGTGCAAAAGCTACTAACTGAACGTGGCGAACTATTGCGTGCAGAAGTTATCAAGCAACAACTAGCTGCTGAATCTATTGACGTTACATTGCCAGGTCGTGGTGATGAATTAGGCGGCTTACACCCAGTAACTCGTACAATTGAACGTATTGAGAGTTTTTTTGGTGATTTAGGTTTCTCTGTTAAGCAAGGTCCAGAAGTTGAAGATGACTTTCATAACTTCGATGCCTTGAATATTCCTGAGCATCATCCTGCGCGTCAAGACCATGATACTTTTTACTTTAACCCTAAGTTAGTGTTACGTACACAAACCTCGGGTGTGCAAATTCGCACCATGGAAAAAGAACAACCGCCGTTACGTATTATTTCTCCGGGCAAAGTTTATCGTAACGATTACGACCAAACACATACGCCGATGTTCCATCAAGTGGAAGGTTTAATGGTTGATAAGGATGTAAGCTTTACGCACTTAAAAGGTGTTTTGCATGACTTCTTACATCACTTTTTTGAAGAAGAAGTAGAAATACGTTTTCGCCCGTCTTACTTCCCATTTACAGAGCCATCAGCTGAAGTTGATATTATGGGCAAAAATGGCAAGTGGTTAGAAGTATTAGGCTGTGGCATGGTACATCCGAATGTCCTGCGTAGCGTCGGTATCGACCCTGAAGTGTATACCGGTTTTGCTTTTGGTATGGGTGTTGAACGCTTAACCATGTTGCGTTACGGCGTAAATGACTTACGTTCATTCTTTGAAAATGATCTTCGCTTCTTAAAACAGTTCAAGTAGGAAAGCCATATAATGAAATTTAGTGAATCTTGGTTACGTGAGTGGGTAAATCCTGCTATATCTTCAGATGAATTAGCTCATCAAATTACCATGGCTGGCCTTGAAGTTGATGCGGTAGAGCCTGTTGCTGGTAAATTTAGTGGTGTATTGATTGGTGAAGTGGTTGAGTGTGGTCCGCACCCTGATGCGGACAAATTACAAGTAACAAAAATTAATTTAGGTCCTGATTTCAATGACGGCGAGTTAGTCGACATTGTTTGTGGTGCTAAAAACTGTCGTCTGGGTTTAAAAGTTGCGGTTGCCACTGTTGGCGCGGTATTACCGGGTGATTTTAAAATTAAGAAGGCAAAACTACGTGGTGTACCGTCACACGGTATGTTGTGTAGTGAGTCAGAAATTGGTTTATCTGATAGCGCTGATGGCATTATGGAGCTTGCACAAGATGCTCCTTTAGGCATGTGTGTTCGCGAATATCTTGATCTTAACGATGTAACTATTGACGTTGACTTAACGGCTAACCGAGGTGATTGTTTAGGCCTTAAAGGCTTAGCACGTGAAGTAGGTGTACTAAACAGTTTAAGTGTTACTGAGCCTGTCATTACAGCCGCAGTACCAAGCATTGATGATACCCTTGCTATTACCTTGTCAGCAGCACAAGCCTGTCCGCGTTATTTAGGCCGGGTAATTAAAAATATTGATGTTAGTGCACAAACACCATTATGGATGGTGGAGAAACTTCGCCGTTGTGGCACACGTTCAATCGACCCTGTAGTTGATGTTACTAACTACGTGTTATTAGAGCAAGGTCATCCAATGCATGCCTTTGATTTAGCAGCTATTGATGGCGGCATTAATGTACGCTATGCAACGGAAGGTGAAACCTTAGTATTGCTTGATGAAAATGAAGTCAAACTTTCAGCAGAAACCTTAGTTATTGCCGATGATGCAAAAGCATTGGCTATGGCCGGTATTTTTGGCGGCTTAGCATCAGGCGTTACTGGTGAATCTAATGCTATCTTTTTAGAAAGCGCTTTTTTCGCGCCATTAGCTATTTTAGGTAAAGCACGTCAGTACGGTTTACATACCGATGCATCACACCGTTATGAGCGTGGTATTGACCCACAATTACAACGCGATGCCATGGAGCGAGCGACTGCTTTATTGCTAGAAATTGTTGGTGGTGAGGCCGGTCCTATTGTTGAAGCCGTATCACAAGAGAATATTCCAGCTGAAAAAACAGTAAGCTTGCGACGTGCTAAACTTGACAGTCGTATTGGTCATCATATTGATGATGCAACGGTAACTAACATTTTAACCCGTTTAGGTTTTAGTGTAAGTGAAACCGGTGACAAAGCAGAAAAAGTATGGACCGTTGTGGTTCCGGCTTATCGTTTTGATATCAGTATTGAAGTAGACTTGATTGAAGAAGTCGCACGTATTTTTGGTTACAACAATATTCCAAATGTTTCGCCAAAAGCTACGTTAGCTATGCGTGAGCAAAAAGAAGCAGTACTACCGGTAAGTAAGTTACGTAACGTTTTAGTTAATCGTGGCTACCAAGAAGCTATCACTTATAGTTTTGTTGACCCGAAAGTACAAGCACAGCTTCACCCGGGTCAAGCAACCATGACTTTACCGCACCCAATTTCGTCAGAAATGTCAGAGATGCGGGTAAGTTTATGGACCGGATTATTGCAATCGGTTATTTATAATCAAAATCGCCAACAGGGCCGTGTACGTTTATTTGAAACCGGTTTACGCTTTATCCCTGACGAAAGCGTGGAAAATGGCGTGCGTCAAGACAATATGATCGCGGGTATTTTAAGTGGTCAACGTAGTGAAGAACATTGGGATATCGAGAAAGCAGCAACAGATTTTTATGATATTAAAGCTGATGTTGAAGCTATACTTGGTTTAACAAGTAACGAAAGTGCTTTTGTTTTCTCAAAGGCAGAAGTTGATGCTTTACATCCAGGACAAACGGCTGCTATTCATAATAATGGTGTGCTTGTGGGTCATGTTGGTGCCTTACATCCTGAATTAGAAAGAAAATTAGGCCTAAACGGTCGAACATTAGTTTTTGAACTTTTATTAACTGAAATTTGTACGCAAAATATACCGCAAGCGCGCGATATATCTCGCTTTCCGGCCAATAGACGCGATATAGCTGTGGTTGTTGAAGATCAAGTAAGTGCAAATAATGTCCTACAACTTATTGAAAAGGTTGGCGGAAATTATTTAGTTGATCTAAACTTGTTCGATGTATACCGAGGTAATGGTATTGAATCTGGTTTTAAGAGCTTAGCAATAGCAATGACATTGCAAGATAATAATAAAACTTTAGAAGAAAAGGATATCACTGACGTAGTTGACCGAGTGGTTGATACATTGAAAACTGAACTAAATGCATCTCTGAGGGATTAAATAATGGCGCTAACAAAAGCAGAAGTAGCAGAACATTTATTTGAAAAAGTTGGGCTTAGTAAGCGCGACGCAAAAGATATGGTTGAAGTGTTTTTCGAAGAAATTCGTGAAACGTTAGAAAGCGGCGAGCAAGTGAAATTGTCTGGTTTTGGTAATTTTGACCTGCGGGTTAAAAGTGAACGCCCAGGACGTAACCCTAAAACCGGTGAAGATATTCCAATTTCAGCACGTAAAGTGGTGACATTTCGCCCAGGTCAAAAACTTAAAAGTCGCGTCGAAGACGGCAACGGCGAATAAGTTAGCAAGTCAGTTTTGCATTAGTACTTTATGATAAAGGCTGCTTAGGCGGCCTTTTTTATTGCCATTTTTTGATGATTTAAGCTCAAGTTTGTATAGTTTGCTTGTTCTTAAATGGATATTTGACGGCAGTAACGGCTAGGGCTTTTAATATTAATGCGCCAATTGCCAGTGTGCCACCGGTGGCAATGGCGTTTAGCTCAAGGGGAATCGCCATTGAAAAATGCTCTGCGGTGCCACCGGCAATTTCTTTATCTAAATGCCAGATAAATTGATAAACACTTTGCAGGTAATCTGATTGATTAATTTGCGCTAAATGCTCTGATAAGTAGTCAACACGGTGTGACAAACGCTCAATCAACTCACCGGTACTGATAATAGATGCTTCGCTATTGTCTTTATAACGGGTGATCATGGTCACTATGCTGCCATCAAAGTGTTGTTGGGCGATCACTTCAAACTGTCCTAATTGTGATTGAGCCTCAGCTAAATGACCCGCGAGACGCTGTTGATATTGCTGCATAAACTCTGGTATTTGTACGCCGAGTATAAAAGTGGCCGTGAAAAAGCAACGATCAATAATGTTATTAATTAAGCCAAGCATAGTCGTGAATTACTGTATTAGAAGATTCTCTTCACGTTAGCATAACTGTAAAAAAAGTGCATAAGTCAATGAACCTTTGTTAAGGGACCAGCCATGAAAAATAAATATTTTTCAGACCTAATACACTATCGATGTTAATATGCTATGAAGTAAATTCGCTATACTTTTCCTTAACGTTAATTGGAATTCCCCAACCCTATGCGCAGATCCTCTCATCAGCACGAACAAGAAGTTACCACCTTTAATTGGCGTGTTATTAAACTGTTATTACCCTATCTACTTGAATTTAAAACGCGCATATTTTTCGCCTTAGCCTGTTTGGTGCTAACAAAAGTTGCCAGCGTATATTTACCTTTTATTCTTAAAGATATTGTTGATGTGTTAGATACTCAACAGGAGAATCGGGTTTATTTAGTGCCTTTTGCCTTAGTGGCGGCTTATGGGCTCGTTAGATTAACTATCGTTATATTTGCTGAAATTCGCGATACCTTGTTTGGACGAGTTACCGAGCGTGCAATCCGTAGAATTGGTTTAAAAGTTTTTCAGCATCTGCATAAATTGGATTTAGACTTTCACTTAAACCGGCAAACTGGAGGCCTATCGAGAGATATTGATCGCGGTACCTCAGGTATTAACTTTTTAATGCGCTTTATGATTTTTAATATCATTCCAACGCTGATCGAAATTGTCATGGTGGTTGGTATTTTATTGGTCAATTATGGTATTTGGTTTGCGCTAATTACGTTATCTTCTATCGTGCTGTATGTTGGTTACTCTGTTTTTGCAACCGATTGGCGTACCCGATTTATACGAGAGGCTAATAAGGCCGACTCTTCCAGTAATACCCGAGCTATCGACAGCTTACTTAATTACGAAACGGTTAAATACTTTACTAACGAAGCATATGAAGCAAAAGCTTATGATGAGCAGTTGGCTACTTGGGAACAGGCAAAAATGAAGAATCGTTTGTCTTTATTTGCCCTAAATGGCGGACAGGCGATTATTATTTCGTGTTCAATGACGGCAATGTTGGCACTTGCAGCCTATCAAGTTACTTATGAAAAAATGACCTTAGGAGACTTTGTGTTAATTAATGCCTTTATGATGCAACTTTTCATTCCTTTGAATTTTTTAGGGTTTGTTTATCGTGAAATTAAAGGTTCACTGGCTAATATTGAACATATGTTTGAATTGATGCTGAAGAAACCTAAGGTGGAAGATGATGACGATGCCAGTGTTTTGGCTTTATCTCAGGCTGAGATAAAATTTGAAGGTGTATCGTTTGCTTACGATGTAAAACGTCCGATTATAAAAAATATAACCTTCACGATTAAGTCAGGACAAAAGGTTGCGGTGGTTGGTGAAAGTGGCTCTGGAAAGTCGACCTTAGTTAAGCTCTTATTTAGATTTTATGATTGTGACAGTGGCCAAATAACTATTGATGGAGAAAATATTAGTCATGTAACACAGCACTCTTTACGAAAAAATATCGGTATTGTACCGCAAGATACTGTGTTATTTAACGACACACTTTTTGCCAATGTGCATTACGGTGAGCCTAATGCCGATGAAGCAAAAGTTAATCATGCTTTTCAAATGGCTCATTTAGCTGATTTTGTTAGTCGATTGCCTGACGGCATGGAAACCATCGTCGGTGAGCGTGGCTTAAAATTATCTGGCGGCGAGAAACAACGAGTCGCAATTGCTCGTACTATTTTGAAAAATCCTCGCATACTAGTCTTCGATGAAGCAACTTCTTCACTCGATAGCCAATCAGAGCAAGCGATATTAGCCGCAATCAAAGAAGTGGCGGCGCATAGAACCAGTTTAGTTATTGCCCACCGACTATCGACTATCGTCGACGCCGACAACATTATTGTCATGCAGCAAGGTGAGATAGTAGAGCAAGGTACGCATCAGAATTTACTCGTTAAAAAAGGCCATTATTTTACCATGTGGCAGTTGCAGCAAAGTACTCAGAACTAATGTAAATAACTTAATAATAAAAAGTAAAATGTTTATATGAAAAAAACACCTGAAATTGAACACACCAAACTATGGTTAGAGCAAGTTATCATCGGACTTAACTTTTGTCCTTTTGCTAAGAAAGAGTTTGTTAATCAAACAATTCATTATCACTTAAGTGTTGAAGCACAGTTAAAATCTGCGCTTACTGAATTGTTAGAACAGTGCCGTTACTTGCAAGCACACGGTGCCGTTGAAACCAGTTTACTCATTTATGGCGAGGGTTTTAGAGATTTTAATCGATTTTTAGATTTGGTTGATTATGCTAATGATTTAATTGTTGAACAGGGTTTTGAAGGTACTTTCCAAATTGCGACTTTTCATCCTGAGTATTGTTTTGCCGACGAAAATTATGACGATGCGAGTAATTTTACTAATCGTTCTCCTTATCCAACCTTGCATTTAATCCGTGAAGAAAGCATGGAAAAAGTGTTAAAGGTTTATAAAAATCCAGAGGATATTCCAGAAAACAATATTGCCTTGGCAAATAAGAAAGGCGCGAGCTATTTTAAAACTTTGTTAGCGAAGATTAAAAACAGCGGCTAATCTAGACGAAATTATTGCTATGATATCTAAACGCTTACTTTTCATTCAAGCGTATTTGTCTAATTTCAATAACTTTTTTTGCTTGTTCACACAGACCTTGAAATTACGATATACTGACGACAATTAAGAGATGATAAACGTTAATAATACGTTTACTAATGAGGTAATGTTTTTTGTGGAAAAAGATCCTGTTGTAAAAGTTGGTGGTAGTGTCGAAGAAGCTATTAAAGGCGAATATACGCTAGATGTTGTCGCGATATTAAAAGAATCATGGCAAATAACGTTAAAGTCACGCATGGCGATTAACCTAGGGCTATTGGGGTGTTTAATGATTGGCACCTTAGTTTGTATGTTGGTTGCTAGCCAATTAGGCGGAATCGAAGTAGCGATTAAAGATCAACAATCTGCGACCTTAATTAATATTATTGTTACGCTCGTTGTTTACCCATTTATGGTTGGTGTAGAAATGATGGGGGTTTTTCATTCCGTTGGTTTGAAAACGCGACCACAACTAATTTTTGCCTTTTTAAAACGCGGTAGCTGGGTTGCGGTTTGTGCTTTACTATCCTCGACGTTGGTTACCATAGGGTTAACGTTATTTGTTTTACCTGGGATATTTTTAGCGGTGGCGTTATCGTTAGCATTGCCTTTAGTGGTTGAAAAGCAAATGTCTCCACTAAAAGCAATTTCAGTTAGTCTTCAAGCGACGCGTTTTCAATGGTTTAAAATCTTTGCACTCTACGTGATATTGTCACTGATTGTCATGATAGCTGCTTTGCCAGTGATAGCTGCAGGCGCATCAGAGTTAGGTTTTGTTGCCTTTGCCGTATTTCTGTTTTGTTTAGCGTACATAGTGCCGTTGTTCTATAACGTAAAAGGCGTTTTATATCGGGAGATATTTGGCTTGCACATGCAAACATCTGCTGACCAAACTAGCACAATAAGTGACACCTTTTCTGCCTAATATGCGCGATTACTTTGCAATTTTTGCTTTGCTAATCATACTCAACATAATTGCTTAAGGAGCCATTGGCCTGATGAGATTTAATAAACAGCATTTGATAGCTTTGGCATTTTTTTCCTTGCTTGGTATTGGTTTAATCGCACCGTTTACCTTCTTAGTATTTGAGCAGGATACGCCGGATGAAGCGGCTGTGTCAGTGCCGGAAGTTGAGGACGTTATAAAAAAAGTTGAGCAACCGCTGCACGACGTAGACTTACCCAATTTTGCTAAAATTCGTGATGTGAAAGAGAAAAAACGCCGCTTCTTCTCTTTTATTAAACCCGCGGTACTTGCTGAAAACAAAAAAATATTAGCTGCACGTGATGAAGTTGAGCGTTTAATTGGGCAATTAACTTTAGAGCAACCATTCACTGAGGAAGAGCATGCCTTTGTCGCTAATCTAATTAAAAAATATAAAGTCAGTAAAAAGTTCTCATTGTTAAGACAATTATATGAATTGCAGCTTAAAGTGGATATTATTCCGCCAGCACTGGTTTTAGTGCAAGCGGCGAACGAATCGGCTTGGGGAACGTCCCGTTTTGCAAGAATAGGGTTGAATTTCTTTGGCGTTTGGTGCTTTAAAGAAGGGTGCGGCATGGTGCCGAGTAGTCGTAACAATGGTGCCAATCATGAAGTCGCTGCCTATAGCTCTGTTAAAGCCGGTGTAGCGCGTTATTTACATAATATTAATACCCATCATGCTTATAGTGTTTTTAGAACTATTCGCGGGCAATTACGTGAACAGAATCAACCCTTAATTCCAGAAATTCTCGCAACAGGGTTAACTTCCTATTCTGAGCGTGGTGCTGATTATGTTTTGGAGTTAACCGAGATGATCAGGCACAATCGCAAGTACTTAAAAGTTAAACCACCGACACTAGAGGCAACCGAAGAAGCCCGTTAGTGAGGATGATTAATATTTTTAAGCTACGGTAATTAATGTGCTTACTTTATCTCAACGATGTGTAGCATGTCAGCACTGTTTACTTTAAGGGTATTATCTTTGGCAGGTGTTGATTGAGTAAAGGTTTCTTGATCAAAAGCCGTATCACCACCATCAATAATGCCTGAATTGGAATCTATGGCTTTAAAGTCAAAAAGTTCGCTGTCGCATAAATGCGAAGGTACAACGTTTTGTATTGCAGTAAACATTGACTCGATACGGCCGGGGTGGTTTTTATCCCAATCCTGCAACATAGCTTTAATATTTTGTCGTTGTAAATTAGGTTGCGAACCGCATAAGTTACAAGGAATAATAGGGAATTGCTTTAGTGCGGCGTATTGGATAAGTTCCTGTTCTTTACAAAATGCCAATGGTCGAATAACGACATGCTCGCCATTGTCAGAAACTAATTTAGCCGGCATTGATTTAAGCTTGCCACCATAAAACATATTAAGCATTAAGGTCTCAACCATATCATCACGATGGTGTCCTAGTGCTACTTTAGTGGCACCCAATGCTTTAGCAGCTTTATATAATAAAGCTCGGCGTAAACGCGAGCATAAACTACAAGTGGTTTTTCCTTCAGGGATTTTTTCTTTTACGATGGCATAGGTGTCTTCTTCAACAATTTGATAAGCGACACCAAGTGATTCGAGGTAATTAGGTAATATGTGCTCAGGAAAGCCGGGTTGCTTTTGGTCAAGGTTTACGGCAACCAGATCAAAATGAATCGGGGCCGACTCTTTTAAACGCATCAAAATCTCAAGCATGGCATAGCTGTCTTTACCGCCAGACAAGCAGACCATAATTTTATCACCGTCTTCAATCATATTATATTGGGCAATAGCTTGACCAACATGACGACGTAAACGTTTTTCGAGTTTATGTAATTGCGTTTGTTGGCTCGTTGTAAGGGGCGACTTTAAATCTGCGCTCATAAGTAATTCCTGATAAATTGCGGCGCGTAGTATAGCCCAAACGACTAGATGAAAAAAGATGAAAAAAAGTTGAACAAGGAAAATTATTACCTATGTTCAACTTCACGTGACATGTGTTTAATTTTTTCAGTTTATTCAACGTCAAGCGGGGAAATATAACCGTCAGGTTTTAGCGCTAATACATCACAGTTTAGTCGATCAATAACATGCTCTGCTGTGTTACCAATAAGCGCAGCAGATAAGCCGGTACGACCAATAGTGCCCAAGATAACGAGTTCAGCATCTAATTGATTTGCCACACTCTGGATAACATCTTCCGGCAACCCTTCTTTAATGTGCGTATTTTCTTGAGCAATATTAAATGCCTGCGCATGTTCTACCATCGCTTTTTTATGATGCTCTAACATGGCGTTATTGTAATCACTGGCATTAAATTCAGGAATTTCAATGGCAATATTTACTGGAGTGCCAGGGAATGAATTAACTAAATGTAAGTTGGCTTTCATTACTTTTGTTAGCTGTTTCGCTTCGGCAGTAATTTTGTCGTTAAGTGAATTATGCTCTTCTTCATCACTACCAATGTTCAACGCTGCAACAATATTTCCGTTGTCGGGCCATAAATGTTCTTTAACGAGTAAAACAGGGCATGGACATTTACGTAAAATATGCCAATCGGTAGGGGTAAAAATAACAGATTTAAGTTTGTCGTGTTGATGCGTACCCTTAATGACAATATCATAGCCATTTTTTAATACTTGATTAATGATTTGTTCAAAAGGGCGGTTATGCCAAACTACTTGGCAATCAATGTTGAGTTTGGCATTGTTGGGTGCGGTAATATTAAGCTCTGATATAATTGCCCCTAACCATTGGGTTCTATCATTAATCACAGACTGACGCATCGCATCGCGCTCATCACTTGACAGCATGGTGGTCATTTCATAAGAAAAATCATATATGGTCAAAAATGCGGTAATACTAGCGCCTGTTTTACGTGCTAGCTCAATGGCACGCTTTAATGCTTTTTGATCTTCTGTTGTGGGGTCAACAACTGCGAGTATTTTTTGATACTTTTCCATAGCTAATTCCTTTATCGATTGCCTACTGTATTAATAACCATAGTCTACTTTGTAGCAATAATAGTTGTTTTAAATCAAATTATTATCTTATCAAATATAATACCAAGTGAACTCATTAGCAAACCGATAATATTACTATGTAGATAAAATATATAACGATAAGTGTCGTGAAGCTATGAGGTAAATAGGGCAGAAAGCCAATAATATATGTTGTCTATGACTAGGAGCCTTTCTTAGTGTTGGGAGTGATTTATTAAAAACTATTATTCACAAAATCTGCAATATCACACTAAGCACGGTGTGATATTGCTAAATTAAGAGGCTAATATAGAGTGATAAAACCTAGGGTATTATAGCGCAGCGCACTCTTTTAATTTATCCATATTTAGAATGGTAATTAACTTACCATCAACTTGAATTAAGCCGTTTTTATGAAAACGGTTAAGCAAGCGGCTAATAGTTTCTACCGTTAAACCAATATAGTTTCCAATATCGCTACGGGTCATCGACAAACGAAACTCCGATGCGGATAAACCGCGTGCATGGTAACGAATACTCAGTGTACTAATAAAGGTGGCTAAGCGCTGTTCAGCATTTTTGCGATTAAGTAAGGTTAGCATTTCTTGATCTTCTCGAATTTCTGTACTCATCATACGCAAAATTTGTTTTTTTAATTTTGGCATGCTGTTAGATAAGCTATCGAGGGTATTATAAGGAATTTCACAGACCATTGAGGTTTCTAATGCTTTCGCAAAACTTGGGTGCTCAGTTTCTGCAATGGCATCAAAACCGAGTAAATCACCAGCTAAATGAAAGCCAGTAATTTGTTCTTCGCCCTGTTCATTAACCGTGTAGGTTTTAAAAGTACCCGAGCGGATAGCATAAAGAGCGTGCATGGGCTGGCCGTCACTAAATATTTGTTCACCCTTATGAATTGGTCGTTTACGGTCGATAATATTATCTAAGGTATCTAACTCTTTGTCATTAAGAGAAAATGGTAAACATAGTTCGCTAATACTACAGTTTTGGCAGTGAATATGTTGCTGGCCAGTACATGATTTATTACTCATAAAACCCTATAGTGCTTTGACTTTTTAATGAAATTTATCATATTTGAAGTGTTATATATATGCAATCAGTATAGTGTAAAAGCCATATAAGATCACCAATATTGCCGCCAATTTCCTGAATAAAGTATGATTCAATAATGTCTTAACACTTATTGTACCTAGTGACACTGATAAAAGTGCCGGTAAAGTGCCAAGGCCAAAGAAGAACATGATCAAGGCGCCGTTAATAGTATCGGCGCTTGCTAATGCCCAAGTTAAGGTTGAATAGACTAAGCCGCACGGCAACCAACCCCAAAGCGCGCCTAATGCGAATGCACTTTGAATATTTTTGATGGGAATGAATTTTTTAGTTCTTGGTGATACATAACGCCAAATTCCCTTGCCTAAACGTTCTACATGACTTAACCACATTAGCCATTGCCCCAAATATAAGCCCAGTAAGATAAGAAAAATGCCCGCAATTGTTTTTAGTAAGGATACCGGCAGGCCGATATTTTTAGCGGCCATAGAGCTAGTGAGTGCAACTAGCGCGCCAATAAGGCTATAAGACGCTATTCTGCCAAAGTTATAAGCAAAAACAATTGCGTATTTTTTTTGCTGCGCGGTATTTGATATTGCGGTGGTAAGCATCGTACTAATGCCGCCACACATCACCACACAATGGCCTGAGCCTAATAAGCCAATAATAAACGCTGAGAAAAAATCGAGACTCATGTTGTTACTTTTTGACCGATGATTTTACGTGTTCTTGCGTTTTCGATCTTTCATATGAAATTTCCTTTTCACCTGCCGAATTATGGCTATTGTCATTAATGTGCTTGTCAGCATCATCATCAAAAAGGATACTCATACCTTGCTTGTCTAAGTCATCAAACTGCTCAGTTTTAACCGCCCAAAAAAACAAATAAATGCCAATGGCAGTCAGTAATACGGCGATCGGAATTAATACATAAATGATGCTCATTTTTTCAATAACCTTAAAGAATTACTAACGACCAATATTGAACTGGCAGACATGCCAACGACAGCCATATATGGCGCGATATGCCCCATAACGGCTAAAGGCAATACCACAGCATTATAACCAAATGCCCATAGATAGTTTTGTTTTATAATGCTTGCTGTACGCTCAGATACTTGCCGTAATGTTTGCACGCCATTAAGCTTGTTATTGAGCAAGATGACATCAGCACCATTTTTAGCAATATCTGTTCCGCTGCCCATAGCGATTGATAAATGTGCGGCGCCAAGTACGGGCGAGTCGTTTACGCCATCACCTATCATAGCGACGTTATGAGTGGCTTGCTGGTGTTTAATCGCATTAACTTTATCTTGTGCGGACAAATTTGCTTGCACGCTATTGAGCTTAAGCTCTGCTTGTAACTTATTGCAACCTTGCAGGTGATCGCCAGACAACATAGCGGTGATAATTTTTTCATGATGTAGAAACTCAATCAATTGCTTAGCGCTATCTCGTAAGCCATCATGGAGATAAAATTCCGCGACTAAGTTGTGTTCCTGCATTAATACGCACTGTGCACTGTGAGACGCGCCATCACTATCATTAAGTAGCCATGAACTCTTACCGATACTATAATGTAAATTATCGACTTTACCTGAAATACCCGCACCTGGAGCAACAATAACCTGTGTTGCGATATGGTTAAAATTACGAAAAGGACTAAACGCTTTTGCTAACGGATGGGCAGAATGAGCCTCGAGCGCTGCGGCAATAGCTAGTGCATTATTTTGTCCATCTTGGCTGGAAAAATCACCGTAAGTTTTGACTTCAGAAATGGTGAATTCACCAGTGGTTAATGTGCCGGTTTTATCAAAAGCTACGGCATCAATTACTGGCATCGTTTCTAATACGTGCGCAGATTTTATCAATATTCCTTCGCGATTAAGTCGCGTGGTGGCGCAAGTTAGTGCGGTTGGTGTAGCTAATGATAGCGCGCAAGGACAAGTTACCACCAAAACCGATAAGGTGATCCAAAAGGCTTCTTCGGGTTGATGTTGCGACCAATAGATAGCCGTAAGTGTTGCAACAAAAAGAATTAAGGCGACAAAATATTGCGCTATTTTATCAGACAATTTTGCCAATTTAGGTTTATGGCTTTGAGCATTTTCACTTAAGCGAATTAATTGGCTTAAAAATGACTCTTGATTATTGTGCTTAACTCTTGCCGTCAAGTTTCCATCACCATTGATGGTGCCAGCAAAAATATCATCAAGCTCGGTTTTTTGCAGAGGTAATTGCTCACCAGACAGCATAGCTTCATTGATTTGGCTGCGACCGGTCAATATTTCACTGTCAGCAGGTATGGTTTCACCTGGTTTTATTAAAATAATATCGTCGGTTTTTAAATGTGTGGCGGCGATAAAGCTTTCAATGCCATTTTCAACTTTAGTCGCGGTCATAGGCATTAGTTTTAATAGATTTGCCGAGACATCAGCGGCACGGGTTCGCGCTCTGAATTCAAGAAACTTTCCAATTAGCAATAAAAAAGTAAACATTGAAACCGATTCGAAATACACTTCACCTTGCTGCGTAAACGTTGCCCATGTACTGGCCAAAAAGGCAAGGCTGATGGCGATAGATACCGGTACATCCATTGAAAGTTGTCGAGCTTTTAATGCAAAAAAGGCACTTTTATAAAACGGGAATGCACCATAAGTAACAATAGGTACCGTTAAGAAGAAACTGGCCCAGCGCAGGTAAACCAGTGTGTGCTCTGCCATATCAGCAAAGGCACCAAAATATAAACCAAAAGCGATCATCATCACTTGCATCATTAAAATGCCCGAGATGCCTAAGCGCCTAATAAAACTCTTTGCCTGTTTTTTATTTGCCTCTTCCGCGGTACTCGCTTTAAAGGGTAGGGCGTGATAACCGATTTTATCGATTAAGCTGAAGATTTCACTAAGTTTTATCTGATTTTCTTGCCATTGTACCGTAGCTCTTTGTGTGGTGGCATTGACATTTATTTTATTAATACCTTTAAATTTACTCACTTGCATTTCAATTAGCCAAGCACATGCTGAGCAACTTATGCCTTCAATGGTTAATATGGTTTCCTTGAAACCATCATGGTAATAAGCAAACTCATTTTGTAAGTTTTCATCATCAAGTATTTTATTACGTTGTAATTGTTCGGGGACAAGTATTTCCCCTTTATTAGCGTGTGCACTACGAAAGCGGTAATAGTCTGTTAAATTGTTCTCAACAATGGTATCTGCCACAGCCTGACAACCTATACAGCACATAGGTTGGCTTTTATTTTCTATTTCTATATGTAAATCAATACCATTGGGTACAGGCTCACCACAATGAAAACAATTTATGCTCATTAAAATAGGCTCACTAATTTGCTACAGCTGGGTTCGGTACTATGTCAATAAAACTTGATTGTGGTAACGTGATCACTGATTGAATTTTCCAATGATTTTCAAATGGACTGATGGTGACACGCCATTTACCGGATACATCTTGGTCAGGTTCAAAATGGTGGGTGAAGTTACCATTACCATCAGCGGTTAAAGCTAAATAGAAATCTCTATCTGCTAATGTTGGATGATAAAAATTAACATTTAATAATGGAAATTCTTTTTCGATACCGGTTGGACGAATGATTAACTGATCATCAATGAGTTTCAAGCCAAAACGCATACCTAACTTTTGCGCTTGTTTAATCTTTCCTAACTCGATATTTATCGCTTTGCCTTTTTTATAATAATCACCAACAACCAGGGGGTCTGGATCTGTATTGGCAATAATAAATGTGGCAATGCCGGCAACCACTGCGGTAAAAGGCAATATAAATACAAGCCATGCCCAAGGCTCTTGATACCAAGATGTTTTCATTAAATATGCTTCTTTGCTGAGAATGCCCATATTATACGTCTATTCTTAGTGGGTAACTATCAAAACGTATTAATAAAATGTGCTTAAGTGTATTGCGTATGTAAAAAAAAACCTTGATGAATGTTACACCAAGGTTTTGTTTTTAATATAGATTGTTAGTGACTATTTTTGTGACAAGCTATAAACATAGGCGCTGATGACGTGAACTTTTTGTTCACCCAGGATTTTATCCCAAGCAGGCATTACGCCGGCACGACCATTTGCTATTGATGTTTCAACAGCACGTTGTGAGCCACCATATAACCAAACGTTGTCGGTTAGGTTAGGCGCACCCAATGGAATGCCCATTTCTACACTGCCTTTACCTTCTGCGCCATGACAAGCTGCACACATAGCAAACTTAACTTTACCCGCTTCAGCCGCTGTTGCATCAACTTCACGACCACTTAAGCTAAGCACAAAGGCAGCCACTTCTTTAACTCCTTGCTCACCACCTAACGCTGCACTCCAAGCCATCATGCCGTTTGCCTTACGGCCATCCATAATACTTGCTTTGATCATTTCCGGTGAACCACCGTATAACCAATCTTTGTCGGTTAAATTAGGAAAGCCTGTTGTGCCACGAGCATCAGAGCCGTGACATTGTGAACAGTTTTGTAAAAATAGACGCTGGCCTACTTTTAATGCTTCCTCATTTCCGGCTAAAGCTTCGATACTTTGAGCAGCATACGCTTCAAAGATAGGGCCGTATTTTTCATCAGCCGCTGAAACTTCGCGATCGTACTGAACCAACATGCCAGTTTCTTTCGCCAAAGCTGATTTTTCTTTAGACTCAGCAAGGTTCAATATACCTTGGTTAGAGCTTTGCCAACCGGAAAGACCATTCCAACCACCAAGACCATAAACCGCAATATAACCAAAGCCCCAAATAATGGTTAATAAGAAGAAATTACTCCACCATTTTGGTAGTGGATTGTTTAATTCTTCAATGCCATCAAAGGTATGTCCCATAGATTCACCTTCAGGAACACCTGCAAAGTTCTTTAAGCACATACGTAGTAATAGATAACAACCTATCAATGTGCCAAGGGTTAGAACTGATACCCAAATAGTCCAGAAGCTAGACATTATTAGTCTCCTGCTTGTTATTTTTATCGTTGTGTTTTATTTCTACTTTTTCTTCGAAAATCGAATTTGCCGCATCATCAAACGCTGACTTGCGTTTTTTTGAATATGACCAAACCACAATGACAATAAATAATGCCAATATTAAGAGGGCAATTAATCCCCTAAGAGTGCCGTAATCCATCATCATTATTTCAACGCATGACCGAGAGATTGCAAATATGCAATTAATGCATCCATTTCTGTTTTGCCTTTAACTGCTTTTTTTGCACCAGCAATTTCAGCTTCAGAATAAAGTGGAATAGCATTACCTTGCTCGTCTTTATGGCTACGATTACGGGTTAAGAAGTTAAATGTTGATAACTTTTTCGCTGTTAATTCACCATCAAGCGTATTTTCAGCTAACCATTTAAACGAAGGCATATTTGATTCAGGTACAACCGAACGAGGGTCAAGTAAATGCGCACGATGCCAATCGTCGCTATAACGACCGCCAACACGCGCTAAATCAGGACCTGTACGTTTTGAACCCCATAAGAATGGATGTTCCCATACATGTTCCCCGGCAACTGAATAATGGCCATAGCGTTCTGTTTCCGCACGGAAAGGACGGATCATTTGGCTATGACAAACATTACAACTCTCACGGATGTAAACATCACGTCCTTCCATTTCTAAAGCGGTGTAAGGGCGCAAGTCATCAACTGGGGTTGTAGTGGCTTTTTGAAAGAAAAGCGGTGTTATTTCAACTAATCCACCGATGCTGATCGCAAGAATGGTAAAGATGAAGAATAAGCCAACGTGCTTTTCAACTTTTTCGTGTTTGTTGGTCATGGTCGGGCTCCTTAAGCTACGTCAACAGGCTTAAGACTTCCGTCTTTAGCACGAATGGTTTTGAACATGTTGTAAGCCATTAGAATAAAACCAGCTACCACTAATACACCACCAACAAAGCGGATAAAGTAGAATGGTTTTGAAGCAATTAGACTTTCAACAAAACTGTAGGTTAAGGTACCGTCAGTATTTACCGCTCTCCACATTAACCCTTGCATTACACCCGAAATCCACATCGCAACAATATATAAAATAATGCCGGCGGTATGCATCCAAAAATGAATGTTGATTAAACGAATACTGTACATGCGGCCTTGATTAAATAGCACAGGGATTAAGTGATACATAGCACCAATTGATACCATGGCAACCCAACCTAGCGCACCTGAATGAACATGACCAATAGTCCAATCGGTGTAATGAGAAAGCGCGTTTACTGATTTTATTGCCATCATTGGACCTTCAAACGTAGACATACCGTAGAAAGATAAAGAAACAATTAAGAAGCGTAAAATTGGATCATGACGTAATTTATGCCATGCGCCTGAAAGTGTCATAATACCGTTAATCATACCACCCCAAGATGGTAAAAATAACACGATTGACATCACCATACCCACTGACTGAGCCCAATCAGGCAATGCCGTGTAATGTAAATGATGAGGACCAGCCCAAATGTATAACGATACCAATGCCCAGAAATGGACAATAGACAAACGGTAAGAATAAACAGGACGCTCAGCTTGTTTTGGTACGAAGTAATACATCATACCCAAGAAACCCGCTGTTAATAAGAAACCTACTGCGTTATGTCCGTACCACCACTGCATCATGGCATCGATAGCACCAGAGTAGATGGAGTAGGATTTCATCATGGAAACAGGAATAACCATACTGTTGCCGATATGTAGTACCGCAACGGTGAGAATGAAGCCACCAAAAAACCAGTTAGCAACATAAATATGTGAGGTTTTACGCTTAACTAAGGTACCAAAAAATACAATAGCGTAACTCACCCACACAACAGCAATTAAAATATCAATCGGCCACTCTAGCTCTGCGTACTCTTTGCTTGATGTATAACCCAGTGGTAAAGTTATCACAGCAAGAACGATAACCGCTTGCCAACCCCAGAAGGTAAAAGCCGCTAATTTGCCCCCAAACAGGGTGGTTTTACACGTACGCTGAACAACATAATATGAAGTAGCAAAGAGTGCACTGGTACCAAAAGCAAAAATTACCGCATTGGTATGCAGCGGACGAAGACGAGAATAGGTTAACCAAGGTGTTTCAAAGTTTAATGCAGGCCAAATTAATTGTGCTGCAATAAGAACTCCTACTAGTGTACCAACGATCCCCCAAATAACTGTCATTACGGTGAATTGACGCACCACATTGAAGTTATAGGACGGATGATCTAGCGTTGTTGTCATTTTTATTGTTCCGTTACTAGGTTATATTTTGCAATTTTAGATAAAAAACATGCTTTTTCATGAAAAAATGCTGAGAAGCCGTGATAAATGTCACACTCTGTTGCGAGTTGTTTCAAAATCAGTGTAATTTTACCTTTCGCCTATGGCATAAATCAACCGCAAAGCTTGATTTAAATCAACAAAAAAATTGCTTTGGCTGTAATATCCTTCGATAAGTTAATCGCCAAGTTAAAAATAATTGTTTTGAAGAGAAAAGGTTACTATTAAAAGTAGGCTAATTTAGCTAAAACAGCGAGTTAACTTACGACAATAAATTATACAGCAATTACCTCGTAAATAATGAACGTCGACTGCTAATTATTTTATAATTATAAGTGTGATGAGCTAATTAACTGTAGGCGATACTTTTTAAGCCAACTAAATCTAAAATTTCAAGATTTTTCGCATGAATGGATAATAAACCTTTGTGTTGGAATTTAGAGAATATTCGACTGAGTGTTTCTCGGCGAAAACCCAAGTGATTGGCAATAACATCTCGACCCACCGGCAAATGTAATTTTGTTTCACTGTCTTGGTATTGGGCATTACGTTTTACCATATTGAGAATAAATGCCGCTAATAAGCTCTCGGCGGTATGCTTGGCGACAACAGAAGTGAATTCTTCACGTAACATTGAATTTTGCTTACTTAACAAAGATATTAAGTTGAGTTGTAACTCAGGCATAAGTTTGCCACATGCATTAAGTTCGGCTAAATCAATTTTACAAACGCTGGTATTACCGACGGCTACAGCATTATAGTTATAATGCTTGGTATGTATTGCGTCCTCGCCAATCAATTCTCCAGGAAAGCGAAACCCAATAACTTTCTCTCTACGTTCAGGGGATGTTTCAGTTAATTTAAAACTACCTGAACAAACGGCATATATGGCATCGGCATTTTCATTTTCTTGAAAAAGTGGCGCAGAAATATTGACAATATTACGTTTAGATAAATAACTGTCCATGATCGATACTTCTGTTTTACCTGCTTTCAACGGTAGACATATAGGTTGCATCGAGCAATTATCGCAGTCTATGTATTTAGTGTTAGGTTGTTTAACTTTAATGCATGTTGTCATTTCGTTGCCTACTATCACTTAAAATGTAGTTGAATGTGAAGAATTAAATAGGAGCTAAGTATAGCCAAGGCAAACTAAAGGAGCTTTGTTTCAAATCAAACGTAAGGGCTAAAAAAGTGATAATTATCACTAGGGTCTGTATTATGTCTGGCAAATAACTTATCCGTTCTCCTTTTATGATAAATAGCAATAAAACCGTGTATGTGTTTTTATTTTTAGCGTTAACAGCCTTATTAAGTGCGTGTAATGACGACGATGGTCAATTGAACCAGGCAAATGTTCAAAATACGGTTGCGATGCAGTGTCTTGAATTTCAAAGCCAGTGTCAGTTTGATGTAGCCGATGGTCATGTGGACGTATTGTTTGACGTTAATAAAATTGTTGCCGAGCATGCCTTTAATATTTCAGTTAATTACCGTGGCGTTAATAATATTAAAGCGGTTAACGGTTATATGGAAGGCGTCGATATGTTCATGGGTAAAATACCGTTATTCTTAGAGCCTCACATTGGTTTAGACGACATAACGATTAATGAAGTGACTAGTTCGAAGGCACAAGCCCTTGAAAATGAAAAACCAATAGGTGAAGCTCAAAAACAGATATATCGTGGTGAGTTGTTAGTGGGCAGTTGCTCGGCTGGGCAAATGACCTGGAAAATTTGGTTAACCTTAACCACAGCGGATGATCAGAGTAATACAATAATGTTAACTGTCGTAAGTTATCGTCAATAACTTGTACTAAATAAACCTAAGTATTTGATATTACTAGCAGTAGCTTGAGCTATCCAGTGAAAATTAATTAACTGCTTGCTAGCCAAATAGCGACCAAAATCATCAAGCTTCCAGATATTTTATTGAGTAATTGCACATTATTACGTTGCGTTAACACCTTGCCGATGGTTTTACCGCCTGTGGCGTAAATAGTCATACAAATAAATTCAGATACTAATATAACAGCAACTAAAATAACTAATTGTGGCGCTAGCGGCAAAGCTTGGCTGATAAATGGCGGTAATAGCGAAATCATAAATGCCCAACCTTTAGGGTTAGCAATCGCGGTAAAAAAACCTTGTTGAAATAAACTACGCTTTTTGATGGTTTTTTGGCATTGTGCTGAACTCGTGACCAGCTCACCTTTAGCGCGCCACATGTTAATGCCCACATAGGCGAGATATAACGCACCCAGTATTTTAAATGCTTGAAATAATTCTGGAAATTTAGTCATTATTGTAGCGACGCCGAGCACCGAGGCAATAGCTACAGTGGCAACACCCAGCAACTCGCCATACATCATCCAAAACGTTTTCCTTACACCAATAGTAATGCCTAAGCTCATAGCGAGTGTCATGCACATGCCTGGTGTTAAGCTAACAATAAAAAATGTTGGAATAAAAAGACTCAGTAGGGCGATATCAATCAAAGGAGTTTTACCTAAGTGTTAATGAGCAAGGGATTTATCGATTTCTAGCGCTATATTATCTGATCGAAGGCTATAGCGTAATAAAAATTTACTTTCTTAAGTTTGCCTTAAGAAAGTAAAGTTACTTTAGTGGTGGATGTATCTGGAAAACAACAATGATCAAAGCGCTAAATATGATAAAACCCATCGATAAAAGAAATATAGGTAAAAGGTTTATATACTTTTTTTTCACGCTTGTGTTGAGCTTTAGCATACAAGCTGAAAGCCTAAAGCAATCACAAATAGCGTTGCAAGCAATGCTCGCGCAACACCAAGGTAAGGTTGTTTATCTTGATTTTTGGGCCTCTTGGTGTGTGCCATGTCGAAGATCATTTCCTTGGATGAATAAAATGCAACAGCAATACCATGAACAAGGCTTTGCTGTGATCAGTGTTAACCTTGATGCAGATGAAAGCTTAGCCAAAGCTTTTTTAGTCAGTAACGTGGCAAAATTTCCGGTGATTTACGATGCTAAAGGTCATATCGCAAAACACTTTAAAATAAAGGGTATGCCAAGCAGCATGCTCATTGACCGCACAGGTAAAATACGACAAAACCACAGCGGTTTTTTCACCCATAAAGTTAAAAGTTATGAAGCTGAAATTGTTTCATTGTTAAAGCAATAATAAGGAAAGGGTTATGAGTGTTTTATATTACAGGCCTCATCGTACAAGTCTATTCAAGTATTCAGTCATATCTTTAGCCATTACGTTGGCAAGTGGTTGCTCTTCATTAGGTGTGCAACCTTGGGAACGTGACTTATTAGCAAAAGATGAAATGGCATTAACATCATCGCCTTTAGATGCTGCGCTCGACGATCATATCTATTTTAGTAAAGAGGCATCAAGTGGTGGTAAAAGCTTTGGTGGTGGAGGTTGTGGATGCAATTAATTAACAAAAAGACACCGGTGAATATTAAAGCTGCACTGACAATCGCTACCTCCGCTTTATTAGGTACTGTATCGGTTGCAGGTCACACCCAAGAATCGCAAAAAGTGGTTGAAGAATCTTCTTGGGATTTTGACACCGCATTTTTGTATTACAGTGAAAGTGATCGTGTATCGGCAGCTGAAGCGATTATCAATGCAAAAAAAACCTTTGAAAATGATCAAGTGCTTAACCTTAAGTTAACTATAGATTCATTAACCGGGGCCTCAGCCAATGGCGCAACGGCGCAGCCTAATGTCCAAACATTTACTCGACCTTCGGGTAAGGGCAGTTATCAAACGCAAGCCAATGCCACACCACTAGATGATACGTTTAAAGATACTCGCGTGCAGCTTAATGCGCAGTGGACTCAGCCGTTAGCCCAAAATTATACCGGCAGTGCTGGCGTGCATATTTCAAAAGAGTATGACTATTTATCACTTGGTCTTAATGGCAATCTTGCCTATGATTTTAACAACAAAAATTCAACATTTTCAGTTGGCTTAAGCTATTTTCAAGACACATTTGAACCTGAAGGTGGCATTCCTGTTGCTTTTGCTTCAATGCCATTGGCCTATGGTAGTGAAGAAATAGATAGCGGAAGTAAAGAAGCGTTTGATGCGACACGCCGAACGGATAGCGATGACAAAACTACCGCAGATATTATGCTGGGTTTCACGCAAGTGATAAACCGTAGAATGTTAATGCAGTTTAATTACTCTTACTCCAAGGTTGATGGTTACCTGAGTGATCCATTCAAAGTGCTGAGTTTGGTTGATGATAATGGTATTGCACAAGACTATCGATATGAAAATCGCCCCGATAGCCGTGTTAAGCAAAGTTTATTTGCTCAAACTAAATACCATTTTGAGCAAAATGTTGTTGATGTTTCCTATCGCTATATGTGGGATGACTGGAAATTAGATTCACATACCATAGATTCCAAGCTGCGTATTCCATTGTCTAATACTAGCTATATTGAACCACATATACGCTTTTATCAGCAAACTGCCGCTAATTTTTACCAGCCGTTCTTAAGTCAATCGCAAGAAATTCCTGAATTTGCTAGTGCAGATTATCGTATTGGAGAAATGAGTGCATACACAGTAGGGCTAAAATATGGTGTGAAACTGAGCGACGGTAATGATTTATCTTTTAGGTTGGAGTATTATCGACAAGACCCTAAAGATGCCGGTCATCAAGCACCTGGTGCACTTAAAAATGTTGATCTATATGAAAGTGTTGACGCCATTATTGCACAAGTAAGTTATTCATTTTAAATACTTATATGTAGAAGTGCGCAGAACAGGTTGATAATCTTAATCGTAGTTATATAAGCAATAAGGCATGACTTGAATAAACAGCCTATTAGAAATGTTGAGCTACTCACTACTGATGATGGCCATTGTATTCGTTTTGATGCTATGGCTAGCCCTTGTGAAGTGATCGTCGCCAGTAAAGACTATCAGCTTGCCCAAACGTTGGGTAAGCTGATAGCAGACGAAGTTTGGCGCATCGAAGATAAATATTCGCGTTATAAAACAAACAGCGTCTGCTCAGCGATTAATAAGAGTAACGGGCAAGCGTTAGTAATAGATCACGAAAGCTATTTATTATTAAACTTTGCTGATACGTGTTATCAGCTTAGTGATGGTGTCTTTGATATAACCTCTGGGGTATTGCGACACGTTTGGCAATTTGATGGTAGCGATAGTATTCCGTGTGATGCTGCAGTACAACAGACCTTAGTCAATATCGGATGGCATAAAATTAGCTTTAATGAGCAACAAATTGTCATGCCTAAGCATATGGAATTAGATTTTGGTGGTATTGGTAAAGAGTATGCCGTTGACCGAGCGTTGCTTATTGCTAATGAATTTACTGAACTGCCGGTATTAGTTAATTTGGGGGGAGATTTGGCTGCGAATAAACCTCGAGAGCCAAATTTACCTTGGCAAGTAGGCATTGAGCACCCAGGTTTTGTTGACCGTAAGCCAATGGTGGTGAGTTTACTTAAAGGTGCATTAGCCACCAGTGGTGATGCTAAGCGTTTTTTGTTAAAAGATAATGTGCGTTATAGCCATATTTTAAATGCTAAAACGGGGTGGCCGGTGCTGCAGGCGCCTCGTTCTATTACAGTTGCCGCGCCACAATGTATTCAAGCCGGTATATTAGCCACGTTAGCCTTAATGAAAGGAGAGCAGGCAGAAAGCTTTTTAGCCGAACAAGAGATTAAATTTTGGGCGATTCGTTAATGAGCTCTTAAATCTATTCCAGTTTTTTTAAGTGCTATAAAAGCAAAGCGTGCTTTTTAGCACGCCTTGTCGCAGTAAATAAATAGCCTGATTAAATCTTATTCTTGATAGAAGCCAATGTGTTGATGAAAACGCACGGTTAACTCTTCTTTATCGTTAATATATTCGAGTTTTTGAGCAATGCTTTGTAAGGCATGCTCTATTTGAATTAAAAACTTACCAAAGCCATGACTGGTTTTATCTTGTTCACTAGCAACAAAAACAAATTGGACATTATCAACTAATTGATCTGCAGCCCATTTGCAAATGTATCCACCACTGGTATTTTTCGGGTTATAGCCCAACATGAACAGTTCACCATTGGCAATGGTATTTTCATCGTCACTACGGCGAACAATAGGTACCAGGCCATTGGCAATAACAGCGCCATTATTTAACTGATGTTTCTTAGCTGCGCTAATAAAAGCATCGGCAATATAATTATAAAGCGGACTGTAGTTTTCACCTTCACTATGATCAAGCTCGACAAGATTACGCAAACGGCGGTTAATTGGCATATCAACAATAGCGTAAGTCAATTCATCCGTATTGTGGGGCAATGAAATATCGTCAGCCGCATAGCGGTTAGAAATACTTCGTAACTTATGCACTTGATTACCCTCTATGCCTTTATCTTTAGCAAATAAATCATAAGTTAAATGCTGATGATCACTGATGCGAACGTCTTGTGTCGACATGCCGGTTTGTTCGGTAAACTTGCTAATAGCCTGAACGACTTTTTGATGAAATATAGCTGAGTTGTGTCTAACATCATCGCCATTCGATAAAAAGACTAAATGTATCTTACTGGCTTGTTTGCTTGCATCAAAATAAGCATTTTGGCTGCAATGGTAGCGAGAGTTATATAAAAATAGAATTTGTTGCTTGGTTTGAGCGGTCAATTTTTCAGGACTAAAGCGGATACGGGTAAATTTATCATTAGCGACAAACTGACCGCTTTCAATATCAAGTTCTTCATTAATTTTAAAAAATAGTGCAGAGAGTTTCTTATAAAAAGCTAAAAAAGGTTGTTGATTGCTATGATCAATCGGACCGGAAATTTTTTCTATCAATTGCTCGGTAATATTAAATTTAGCCAGTAGATATTGGTTTTCACGTGCTGACGATGGAATGTAAACTTTGTGTTGAGCGCTTCTTGTACGAGAGATTGGCATAACAATTAACCTATTGATTAAAAACGTTGGCATGGTAGCAGCAATAATCACTAGCAAATATGATTTATATCAAAGACTAAATGAGTTTTTTTCGGCAATGCATAAATAAGAATTAACAAAGTGATAAAACGCATATATCTAGCGTTTTATCGCTAATACCGTTAATCTACGAGAGTCTAAATTCACCCCCAAAAAACAATTAATTTGGTGAATAAATTATAGGAGAATTGAGTTGAGTTATATTCGAGAAAAACGCCAGCAATTACTTATGAGTGCGGGAGCCTTGTTAGTGTCGATGAGTGCCTATGCACATGATAATTTTAATGAAGCTTATCAATCGTTTGATATTGATGCTATTAAGGCAGATGTTAAAACATTATCTTCAGATAAGTTTGCTGGCCGTGAACCATCAACGGCAGGCGAAACCTTAACAACTAACCTGCTAATTTCGCAATTTAAAAAATTGGGCTTAGCGCCAGGAAATGGCAATAGTTACCTGCAAGCTGTGCCAATGAATAGCATTGTTAGTGAACCTGTTACTCACTTGAAAATTGCGGATATCGCATTTGAGTTTCCAAAAAACTATGTCGCAAGTTCACGTCAAACACGTGAAGAAATTAACCTCAATAACTCTGAATTAGTATTTGTCGGGTACGGTATAACTGCGCCTGAATATCAGTGGGATGATTATAAAAACGTTGATGTAAAAGGAAAAACGGTTGTCATTTTGGTTAATGATCCTGGCTATGCCAGTCAAAATGCTGAATTGTTTGATGGCAATACCATGACCTATTATGGCCGTTGGACTTATAAGTATGAAGAAGCGGCCCGCCAAGGTGCAGCTGGCGCAATTATCGTTCATGAAACTAAACCCGCGAGTTACGGGTGGAATGTTATCGAAAGTAGCTGGACCGGTGCACAATATCATTTGCCGGCAAAAGAAGTTAACGAACCGATTGTTGACGTTGAAATGTGGATCAGCACTGAAAAAGCCCATGAGTTGATGGCAAAAGCGGGTTTAGATTTTAAACAATTAAAATCACAAGCGTTATCGAAAAACTTTCAAGCAGTGCCACTTAAACTAACTGCTGATATTAAGGTCAAAAACACTATTACTGACTCAGTATCAAATAACGTTGTCGCAACGATTGTTGGAACTAAACGCCCTGACGAACACGTCATTTATATGGGGCATTGGGATCACTTAGGTTCAACCGTGATTGACGGTAAAAAAGTTATTTTCAATGGCGCACATGATAATGCAACCGGTACCGCGGGTTTAATGCATATTGCGAAAGCCTATAAAATGTTAGAAAAATCACCGGAACGTTCGGTGACTTTTATGGCTGCTACGGCAGAAGAGCAGGGGCGTTTAGGCTCACGTTACTTTGCCAACCATCCAACGATGCCGTTAAATAAAATTGTTGGCTTAATTAATATGGATAGCCTAGATATTTCAGGCTTGAAAAAAGACTTAACCGTGGTTGGTTTCGGTAAATCTGAGTTAGAAGATTACTTAGCAAAAGCGGCTAAGCGCCAAGGTCGTACATTAACTCCAGAGCAAACCCCAGAGCGTGGCTATTATTATCGTTCAGACCACTTTAGTTTGGCCAAGAAAGGCGTACCGGCCTTAAGTGCTGGCGGAGGCTCTACTTGGCTTAATGCGGAACAAAAAGCAATTGGTGACAGCGTCTCTGCATTAGTCGCTAAGTGTTACCACCAAACGTGTGATGAATATAATGAAAACTGGGGCTGGCAGGGCTTGGTTGCTGAGCTGCAAGTTTTCTTTGAAACCGGTTTAATGCTAAGCAATAGTAAAGCTTGGCCTAATTGGCGTGAAGGTAGTGAGTTTAAAGTGACACGCGACGCTATGATGAAATAGTATCTTTCTAAAACCTTAAAAAGGCTGCAAACTTTGCGGCCTTTTTTATGTAAGTTAATCTATAAATAGTTTTATTATTCTCTTATCGAGTAATTTGCACTAAGATTAAGCCAACGCTATTAACACCTTATAGCTTGGGATGTATAAGTAAAAAGATGGGGTATATTGATTAATGAGCAGTGTAATAAGCCCTCAATTACAAGAGTTTACCAAACAAATATTAAGTTTAGTACCTTACGCAAGTAATGATAGGTTAGGATACTTAGTTGAAAAGCTATTACCTGAAGAAAGTGCTAGCCGCCATCTCGCCGTAGTTAATGAAATAAAGAAACTTGCTCAGCAATCTGATAAAATCATTGATTTACGGGTGTTTTTTACTGATTGTGAAATGATAGAGCACAATGGGATTAGCCATTATTTTGATAGTTTAGGTAAAGCGCTATTTAATCAAAAGCTAAAGGAATACCAGAATCTTTATACGATAGGGCTATACCATGAAGTATTTCAAGATGCTCAAGAGCGAGCACTAAATAAAAAAAATGGTGTCGGCAGAGCTAAAGTTTCTACGTTTAAAATAGATAAAACTAAGCCTAAACCTTTAGTGAATAAAAATCGTATAAATCATGAAATAAAAAAGCTAAATTCTTCGTGCAAAGTTTTTGTTAATCCCATAATGGGAATGACGTCGCAAGGAAAAGTAGAAGTTGGCATTACGGCTAGTATTGAAAAAATGAATAACCGAAAAGTGGTTATTCGTACGGCCAATGAAATAGCCGATGTAAAAGCGAATAAAGTCTATTTATGGTTATATGATCACCATGAAGAAATTGACTTTACAGAAGAGCTAGAGCTTGGCTTTGAAATTATCGACAGTCAAAAATCGCCAAAAAGTAATGGTTTTGAATACTTACTAAAATACTCAAGCCCCTTAACTGATAAGCAGATGCGGGCACTGTTTGGTTATTACTTAAGGAAAAAAAACCTTGCAATTATAGGTCCTACTGAACAATTTATTACGCCGCTATTTGACTCTGTTACTTCGAAAGGCTACGAACAGTTATACCTCAATAAAACCCATGACATCCCACTACTTTGCTATCAAGTGAGTAACACTTGGCATGCAAAAGTAGCGATGAAAACGTCTGGCAATGACGAGCTATGGAGTTTTTTTAGCGATGAAAAGCAACATTTTCATTTACCAGTATTACTTGGACATAAAGATATTCAACATGTATTGAACGAGCAAAATACGATTGATAAATATGCCTTAATACTCAAGTCTAGCTACCAAGGAAGGATAGTATATTCACTGATTTGGTATGATGAACTTGTAAATGAGCGAGGTGTTAAAGCTGTTTTTAATAAATATTTCAAAAATGGTTTATTTAGAGTGATAAAGGTGTCGTCGTCGTTTATTAATGCTGAAGAAGACGCCTATGTGCCATCAGCACTACCTTGTCATGTGCATCCCAAAATGGCGGTATTAAATCGAGCAACGCCGAAAGCGGCTTTAGAAATGATTACTGATTGTGATCGCATGCTTACGGTATCAGATATAACCAGTTTATATGAAATTATATACCAGCCAATATCGGTAAATATAACAGAGCTAGAGGTACTGCTGCCAGATCGCTATCAACTTGCTGCTGTTGACGACTTATATCAACCTGAAATAGTAACCGCTGAAAATGATGAATCACGCGGTGAAGACCGTTTCGTGCTTGCATTTGAAATGGCGATAACACGCAGTAATAATGTCGTTACCAATATTCATGGTAAGACTAAGAACGTATCGACTCAAGGCTTACTCGTGAACCTTGCAAAAGAAACCAAATTCAGAGCAGGTGAAGAAATTGAAATTGAGTTGACCGTGCCATTTATTGAACAAGATCGCGTACTGAAAAAGCAAAAATATCTTGTTTTAGGCTATGACAGTGAAGGTGCCGTTCGGCTTTTAATGAACTCAATAGAAAGTAAACACCTAGGCTGTAAAGCAATACGAAAATATATTTATCAACACATAGATAATATTGAGGCCTGTGGTAAACGCGGTAGTCGCATTTATGGTCTACAAAAAGCGATGAGAAATATATATGCTCATAATCACTTCTCCATCCCATTTTACTTAAAAGCCACTAAGCACCAACAGTATATCAATGCTGCCAGTTTTAGCGGTAATTCGGCACTTAAACACCTGGTTTATAAAAATGATAACAGTGAAGAGATAATTCTTAATTTACTGAGCAACCAAAGGTTTAGAGATTCATGTTTATCCATAATTGCAGCACTGGCATGCCAAGAGTTAGCGGCGCGATCTTTCTATATCATTGTGTTACCTAAAGATAAGGATGAAGGTGAAGAGTACTCGTTCTGGTATCGTGATTTGTCAGTATTAAAAAAATCTTCGCAATTGCAAAAATATATGAATAAAGCTTCTAGCTTAGGCCAGCCAGCTATTTTAAAGGTTGAACTGAAAAAAAGTAGCAAAGCCCGAAATATGTATTACCGTGATGAAATAAGTTATTTAAAGAGTTTAGATAAAGACTTGGCAAGCGATCTTGAAAGTCAATTAGAAAATACTATTGGTATTGGTGAAGTTACTGATTTAACCGATATTGCCACTGAGATGATCAGTAATGTGAAATAAGCAATGATACCTTAGGCGACGACATTGAATTACCCTTCTTTTTAGCACTAAGCCCTACTATAAAAAACTATAACAACAAATATAATTCCTACTCCAGCAACTAAAATTTTAGCTATGAAAGTCAGGTGCTCGCTCAGGTGGTAAGCTAGAAGCATAGGGCGTACTACTAATAATATGGTTACTTTTCAAATCATTGATTATTGTTTTTGGCTGAACGTTGCATTGCTATAGGGCTAATTTTTACCCATTTAAATAAGTACATTATTATTATCTTTGTTATAGCACTAGTAATAGCAAGCACCATTAATGGCCAGCCTTTATCTAACCCCATACTTAAAGAAAAAGCGATGGTTGAGATATCCATCATCAATATAAATTGACTCATTTTGATATCAACTGCGCCTGTAGCACCAAATTTTATAATGAGCTTTATTTGTTGATAATACCCCTGTGCGATTAATAACGACACGAATAAAATTATTAATGTAGAGATATGTTTTCCTTCATCGATAAAAGTATCGCCATAGGTTATACCTATTATTGATAATATTAACGATGAAACGACAAGAACTAGGCTTAAAATTGCTGATTTAGTTCGTCGATCTAACCATATATGGTAAAGGATAACTCCTATTAACATTGCGGCAATAAGGCGAGGCCACACAATATAGTGATTAAAGGGTTCGATAGAGTAACCATAAACAAAAAACGATAAATAGGCGAAGTAACTAACAGTAAACTGGTTTACTGATAATAACTCGGTAGCATCATTTTTCAGATTTATTTTCTTTCTAAGCCAAATTGTTTTCAGCTGTGAAAACACGCCATATACACTTATCGATAAAAAAATGATATTGATAGCGCCAAAAATATTATAAAAATCCATTGCCAACTCTGATGATAAATAAAAAACTATACCGTAAATTGTCGACAATTTCACTTTAAATGGCCTGTATTTTGATTTTTCTGTGTTTTGTGAGTTCTTTTGTCGACAATTTTGTTTGAAATTTAATAAATGATCTTACTTTTAGGCGATAAACTTTTCATCATGTGACGCTAAAGCAATATAAAATGGGAAAACTTTATACTCAAATTGTGAAGGCTAACTTCTAGTGGGAGAAAGCTGCCGGCGTTTTATCAGCTGAGCTACTGAGATATTTTTAAAATAGCATGTGTTAAATTTTAGACGAAAAAAAACCTGCTTTAAAAGCAGGTTTCTTAATGTGGCTCACTATCAATGCTAGACTTGAACTAGGGACAAACGCCTGTTTATTATAAAAGTACAGTCCGTTACTCTATCAACTGAGCTACTGAGATATTTTTAAAATAGCATGTGTTAAATTTTAGACGAAAAACCTGCTTTAAAAGCAGGCTTCTTAATGTGGCTCACTATCAATGCAGGACTTGAACCAAGGACAAACGCCTATTTTATAAAAGTACAGTCCGTTGCTCTAACAACTGGGCTACTGAGATATTTTTAAAATAGCATTTGTTAAATTTCAGGCAAAAAAAAACCTACTTTAAAAGTAGGTTTCTTAATGTGGCTCCTCAACCTGGACTTGAACCAGGGACAAACGGATTAACAGTCCGTTGCTCTACCAACTGAGCTATTGAGGAAT
>OJDR01000025.1_pt1 | contig 70167 bp, 64 predicted proteins | sample 1593081 | NCBI WGS metagenome assembly OJDR01 (sample SAMN05416873, study PRJEB24817) | seawater metagenome | isolation source: Sea water | place: Canada:Atlantic | collected 2013-11
TGAGACCTTTGCAATACGCAGAAATCGTCCGGTTGTTGTGCCTGAGCCAAGTACCGCATTACTTATGTTGCTAGCGCTTGGTGGTTTAGTTTATCGCCAAAAAAATAAAGCGAATAAACTTTCAGCGTAATATAACCTTAAACTTTATGTGTTGATCAACGCTAAAAGTTAACTAAAAGCCAATCAGAATATGATTGGTTTTTTTATGTTTGTTTTTTGAAAAAATTCAATTAGCCTATTTAAATTCGGGTATTGCCAAGCTTTAAATATAAAGTAGCATTCATCTAAGGGGTGGTGTTCCTTTATATAGTTACAGCAGCTTACAAGTTAGGGTTTAATTACAGCGCCTGACAAGTTAAGCTAATGTTATACTTTTAATAATTAAGTTATATTACTAACAAATATTTTTATACTTCGGAGATTTATTATGGCGCAACAAGGTTCTGGCGGAAATGTTTTAGCAGCAATATGTAGTTTTTTTATTCCAGGCTTAGGGCAATTGGTGCAAGGTAGAATAATGCCAGCAATTTTGTTTTTTGTTTTTGCGAGCATTTTTTGGGGACTGTCGTGGTTAATTTTTCCTATCGCATTTGCCGCTATTACTCATTTGTGGGCAATAATTGATGCTGCAAGGTACTCAGACAGACGTGGCCTATGATTAACGTTAAAACACACAGAGATTTTAGTATGTTAAAATTATATGCCGTGATTATGGCACTGGTATTGCTCGCAGGCTGTCAATCAGCTTATTATTCTGCAATGGAAAAAGTTGGTGTTCATAAACGCGACATTATGCTTGATCGTGTTGAAAATGCCCAATCAGCTCAAGAAGAAGCGCAGGAACAGTTTAAATCGGCATTAGATCAATTATCTCAATTGATAAATTATGATGGCGGGGATTTAGCTGCTCAGTATGAATTAGTCAACGACCAATATGAAGCGAGCCAAGCTAGTGCTGAGGACGTGAAAGCCCGAATAGAGGCTATTGAAAACGTTGCTGAAGCGTTGTTTGATGAATGGGCTGATGAGATTGAACAATACTCAAGTAGCACTTTGAAACAACAAAGCAAGCAGAAAATGCGTAAAACCCAGCGTAACTATGAGAGTTTAATAAAGTCTATGCATCGAGCTAAAGATAGAATGGAACCAGTGTTATCGGCCTTAAAAGATAATAGTTTATATCTAAAGCATAACTTAAACGCTCAGGCTATTGGTGCATTGCAAGGTGAGTATAAAACCATCAAGCGTGATGTAGAGTCATTAGTTGCAGAAATGAGCAAAGCAATAGCGCAATCACAGCAGTTTATTGATTTATTGCAACCAGAGTAGTTAGAGTCGTTGTAGTTTTCTTGAACGGACTACTGTAATAATATTATGGTAGTCCGTTTTTTATTTTGTTTTCGACTTAGCATTAAGTCGCACATGCATAGGAATGTAGAATGAGTCGTTACCTAAAACGCCTTAGTAAATTTTTAGTTATTGCCCTTGTTGCCCTTTATTTTCTCATTTGGTTATTATCGCCGGTTATTATTCGCTCTGTGGTTAATAATTATGGCTTGCCTAAACCTTTATCCCTAACTTCAGCGTCTAGTATTCGCTATAACCCATTTACCGCACATTTAACTATTAGCGATTTAGAAATAAAAACTAATGAACAAGGCAGTGCTCTTAAATTACAAAGCCTTGATGCACAAATACATTTACATCAACTATTATTCGATAAAATTTATGTCGCTGAATTTAGTCTTAGTGGTATTTTTGTTCCAGTAACCATAAATGAAGCTTCACTTAATATTGCAGGCTTTGAATTAATGAATGAAACACCATTAACCAAAGAGCAAGAAGCTGAAGCAGCGCAACCAACCGCTGATTTCCCTTATCAAGTGATAATCCCAGAGCTTACGTTAACTAATGCTCAAATAGAGATTGACTATTTTTCACACAAACATAATGTTCAATTGAATGATTTATCTTTGGCAAATATTTTGCTTTCGGAAGATAAGCATGAAATTAGATTAAATTTAAAAAGCGAGTTTAATGATGCACCAATAGAAATTGCTCTAGATGGTGGTTTGTTTCAGCAGCAAGGTAAATTTGATGTTAATTTGAAAGCGACAGATGTCGCCTTGAGCTCTGCAAAAGCTTTTTTACCTTCGTCAATATCAGCATTTGATGGAAAAGTAAGCTATTCCAGTCAAATGAGTCTTAATATTGCTAAGCATCATACCTCGGCAGAAATTAGTGATTTATTACTGTTAATTGAAGATCTATATATAGAACAAGATGATTTGCTAATTGAAGTTGAGAATCAACAAATCCAGGCAAAAAATACCGCTATTTTAGTACAACCGAACACACCTATTTCAATTAATACCAGTCTAGATTATGTTGCTAATGGCATGGTTGCAAAGTCGACAGCAAACGAGGCACTTTTAGCTGATATATCGCAACTAACAGTGGATGGCCTCACGGTAGATTATCAGCAAGATATTCCTAAAATAAATGTTAGTCGTATTCAATTTAATGACAGTAAGTTCTCTGAAAATCAGCACATAAAAATGCCAGCCTTGGCGGCGTTTAAGCAATTGGTATTAACTAATATTATTTACGACCCAGAACTTATTGCTGTTGATAGTATTACATTGTCGGGACTCTTAGCTCATATCCTGTTAGATAAAGAAAAAGGTATGGCAACACTGGTTAAGCTCAACAGTAAGGTTGCAAAGAATGATGAAGACCTTAACAAGCCAATTCAAACTGCAGATAATACGGTGATTAGCAATGAGGCGTCACTTGAGGAAACAGAAAAATCGGCTAAGTTGGTTTTTAAATTAGCACAGTTTACATTTCTCGATGAGGCAGTTATTAATTTCTCTGACCGTAGTGTTACACCGAGCTATGAACGTGATCTTATCATTAGCCAACTATCTTTATCAGATATTGATAGCAGCAAGCCAGAACAAGAGGTTTTGTTCAGCATGAAAGGAAAAAGCGATAAATACGCTAGTCTTGATGTTAAAGGCAATGGCTTTCCTTTTGCCGCTGAGCAAAAATTCTCAGTAGATGCAACTGTTAAGGAGCTGAGTCTACCGGGGGTTTCTAGCTATATTAAAAACGCGTTAAAATATGAAATTGAAAGTGGCCAGCTCGATATAAAAATCAAGGCGGGCTTAACAGGAACTCAACTCAATGGTGATGTTGATTTGCTACTTAGAGGTATCGAGTTTACTGCCGCTGACGATCATGAAACCGGTACGATCGTAGATCAAACAAGTGTGCCATTTAATATTGCCTTAGGAATGTTAAAAGACTCTGATGGTAATGTTGAACTATCAGTGCCTTTGGCCGGTGATACCAGTGCGCCATCATTTGGATTTTCAGGCTTTTTAACCTTACTGGTTAAGCAGGCAACTATGTCAGCGGCTAAAGATTATTTAATCACAACATTTGTTCCGTATGCCAGTGTGATGAAAGTCGCAATGGCGGCGGGGGAATTTGCACTTAAGTTGCGCATAAATGATTTAAATTACCAGCCGGGTGAAACGGCACTAAGTGCTGAACAATTAGAGTTTAGTCGCCAAATGTCAGTGATGTTAGCTGATAGAGAAAATATTAATGTTAAGCTTTGTGCTATAGCAACTGCCAGTGATATTGAATTAGCAGATGCATCACAAGCTCATCAAGCCGAAAACATCACGCGGTTAAAAGTAATATCTCAACAGCGTGTTGAAATATTCAAAGCGCATATGGTTGAAGAATTAAACGTGCCTTCAGCCAAACTCTTGTTTTGTACACCACAAATAGATAGTGCTAAAGGGGCGAAGGGGAGAATTAAATTTGTTATTTAGCGCATTTAAATTGACGCATTAACGCATTATTTTACGGTCAGACATCATTTTAACCGTAATCTTGCCATGCTTGATGGTTGGCATGTTAGCCATCAAGCTCCTTATTGTAGTGAAATTTTTTGTAGGGTAAGAGAAAACGTTGCTAAAAGGGCAATTTAGTTTTTAATGCTTTGCGTTCTCGCTATCTGATAAAGCTCGCTTTTTGGCATATTTCCTTTTAAGGTATTAAAAATATTAAAATTAATGGTGTCGATTGAATATTAACTTATCTAGACTTTCTAATATTATTACGTTCGAAATAGTACGCTTATTTAAAACTAAACGCGGTTTATTAGCGCTATTAGCCTTTGCGACGATTTGGTTTATCATCCTGTATTATTTTATTAGTACGGCTGCAGATATTGTCAGTTCTAGGTCGTTTGAACGCATGGCGTATGATCTGTTCGGCGCTTTGGGACTGTCAGCACTACTCGATTGGCCGGTTTCTGAGTATGCGATTTATTGGCTTGTAGCGGTGTATTTTTTCCCCATTTTTGCCTTGTCAGTTTGTAGTGATCAGATTTGCTCTGACAAACAAAGAGGCACGTTGAGGTTTATTACCTTACGGTCAACTCGAGCAGAGCTTATTTTGGGCCGCTATTTAGGGCAATTGCTTATCGTGACCATCTTAATATTGATGACCTCAATAGCGACAGCTGTTTTAGCGAGTATTCGAGACTTAGCGCTGTTACCGGCAAGCTTACAAATCGGAGCTAAATTATGTTTTGAATTGTTCATTGTCGTTATGCCATTTATCGCATTAATGTCATTACTTAACACCTTGGTTAATTCAGCTAGACTTGCGATAGTCGCCGCGATGTTGTTTTTTGGTTTAGGCCCGCTAATTATTGCGGTTATTAAACATCAATTTGGCCAAGAGTTTTATCTTAATTTATTATTCCCAGGTGGACAAATTAGCAGTATTTTGTCGCAAAATAGTGTTGTAGTTAGTCACTACGCATTACCTGTGATACAAGCTGTTGTGTTACTTGTTGCGAGTAATTTAATCATGAAGAGGGCATCGATATGAGTTTGATTATTGATGTTCAGCACGTCACTAAAAATTATGGTGATAAAATTGCGCTGAGTAATGTAGAGTTTTCATTAGAAAAAGGTGCACCAGTAGCTTTAGTTGGACCTAATGGCGCCGGGAAAACCACATTATTTAGTTTGTTATGTGGTTATATGCAACCTTCATCAGGTTGTATCAGTGTTCTAGGCCATGCGCCAGGAAATTCAGCGTTATTTGGCCGATTATCAGCTCTTCCTCAAGATGCTCAATTAGACCCTAGGTTTTCAATTGCTACGCAATTAAATTTTTATGCTCGTTTACAAGGCATGAGCAATAAACTTGCGAAAAAAGATACTGCCAGAGTTTTGGATATGGTCGGCTTAATAGATGCCGCTAACAGCCAACCAAGTGAGTTATCACATGGCATGCGTAAACGGGCAACCATAGCGCAAGCTTTATTAGGTAGCCCTGAAATTGTTATGTTAGATGAAGCGACCGCGGGGCTAGATCCCGCTAATGCGAAGGAAATTCGCGCTATCGTCGCTGAGCAAGCAGGTAATGTTAACTTTATATTAAGTTCTCATGATCTTAGTGAACTTGAGCGTTTGTGTGATCAAGTACTTTATCTGGAAAATGGCCAACTAAAGCAGCATAAAACACTAAATATAGAGGGTGACAGCCGGTTTATAACGCTTAGAATGAAACAAGATTTTCCACAAATTATCCCAGCAATTTTACAACTGCAAGGTGTTAGTCATGTGAATATGACCCAAGATAGAGAGTATTTACTGACCATAACGAATGATCAGGGCAGTGCGAATATCGAAATGGAGCTGTTATTACTTTTGCAAAAAAATAATTGGTCGTATGCTCAACTTATTAATGGTAAAACGCTGGAAAATCAATTGTTTTAACACATGCCTTGTAAGGTTTTTGTTTTAATAATATGAGTTTATACAGATAATTAAAACAATGGACTTTCAGCTGAAAGTCCATTGTTACTTTTAATCGACTGATATCACCTGCTGAGCTCGGCGACTAATAACACCATTTTATTATTTGTTAGCTGGTATAAATTCGCCTTCTAAACTCGCGGGTATTTGCCCATTAGATAAATTTTTAAGCCATAGTAAATAGTTATTATAAGACATCGGCTTTGCATAGTAATATCCTTGCCCTATATCACAACCAAAGCTGCGTAAGGTTTTCTCATCTAATGCACTATTAATACCTTCTGCTACGACTTCTAAACCTAAGCCTTTTGCCATTTTTACCGCTGTTTCGGCAATCACTTTACGCTTATTGTCGCTACAAACATTTTCGACAAATTCTCGATCAATTTTTAACTCTTGAAAGGGTAGATGACTAATTTGTGACATTGACGAGTAGCCCGTGCCAAAGTCATCAATACTGATGGTAATACCCAGTTCAATCAGTTTTTCTATGGTTTGTATTGCGTTGCCATTCTGGACAAATGAGATTGACTCTGTCAGCTCAAAAATTATTTTTTCTGCTTTAATGTCACAACGATTAATAATCTTGGCAACGTCAGTAATAAAATGTTCTTGAATAAGGTCTTTACCACTAATATTTATCGATATCATATGATTCAAACCGGTATGTTCAGTCAGTGCTATTTGTTGGCAGAGCGCTGTTTCTATCACCCATAATGTTAATGATGGCATTAAACCAAAATCTTCCGCGATCGCTATAAATACATCGGGTGCTATGGCGCCAAGAACCGGATGGTGCCAACGAATTAAACATTCACTGCTACAAACTTTATTGGTTTTTAAATCTATTTGCGGTTGATGAAATAATTCGAAGCCTTGTTTATTAATCGCCCGTTGCAGATCTAAGGCGAGCTGTATTGACGATGTTGTTGCTTGGCTATTTTGTGGTATATAGTAAGCCCATTTTTGTTGGCTTAATGCCGCATTATTCGCTGCAATTGAGGCATTGTTAATCAAACTGGTACTTGAATTTCCATGTTGAGGAAAGTCGGCTAAACCAATATAGGCTGATAGGGGTAATTTAAGGTCTTTTATATAAAAAACATTACTGGCAGTTTGTTGGATGGAATTTATAGTCAGTGCCATGTCTTGAAGACTTTTTGAATTATCAATGACCATAGCTAAACTACCGTTTTCCAAAAAGCACAATTTCTCTCTTTGTTCCGTTATATCAAGCACCGCATCATTAAACCTAAATAACGATGATAACTTTTGGTTTAATTGTTGGAAAAATTGAATGCGTGTTTGTTCATCTATATAGAGCTCAATACGCTGAAATTGTTCTGGCTTAATGACGACTACGGTAAAATCTTGCTGGTTTTCTTCAAGTAGTTGACTAATTTTGTGATCTAAATTTGTTTGCCGTGGTAATTGATTACTTTGATGGTAGGCAATCATAGTGAGTTTTTCTTGCTCATTACGACGAATACGCTCAGCCAAGGCAAAAGCCATGAACGTTACTTCTATTATCAAGGCAAAGAGGAAGGCATTACCGGTGACAAAGCTATATTCAAGCTGGTTCAGTAACACCATAGGTTGGATAACTGCACCCGCTAACAAGGGTAACCAAGATAAGAAGTAAAAGCGCGCCCAGGAAAAATCTCGCTTTAATCGATTAATAATTAAAGCAAGTGCAACAAGGTAAAGCAACGGCTGTGAGGAGAAAAATAATTTGGTTTGCGCCAATTCATCGAGTGAAAGTGAATATAGCGCGATTAAAGATAAAATAACGACAACACTAATTGAAGCGTTAAACGCCCAGTGCTTTAAACGGTCGTAGCGTAAAAAATATACGGTGAATAACAGCAAGAATATCACTAATAAAAAATGTGTAAAGATGGCATATTGATTAAGCAATTCCATAACATTGTCGGAAAATAGGAAGTAGCCATAGCCGGTTAATGAGGAAAGCACCACAAAGGCCGATAACAAATAACCGATATAAAGGAGGTAGACTTTGTCTTTTGCTGCAAAAAATAGCACTAAGTTATAGAGGGCAATGATGATTAATATACCAACGAAGGCGCCATAAACCAGTTGTGATAACAGTAATCTTTGTTCAAATTTCTCAGGTGTAAATAGTAGTAGCGGAATATTTGGCGGTCCGGAATTTTTAACCAGAATAAGGTATTCGCTATGGCCAAATTGATTTAATTGTAATTGCACCGAAGGGTATACGCTTTGGCTAGCGTCATTAGATTTTTCTAGCTTATTATAGATTTTTTTGGCCGCAGCAAACGCATTGAGTTCATAGACGACAAACTTATCAAGCCTGCGATGTTCAGCCATCAAGATAAGTTGCTGGTCGCTCGATTGAGCCACACGTTCTTGTTGTTCCGCAGCTATAGTGGGGTTATTTATCGGGTAATATAAGGAGAGCTTAACCCAGTAGCTTTGTTGTGCTAATGCATAAGGAATTTTACTTAATGCACTTGGGGTAAAACTAACACCATCCAAGACTTGATTTACATCTATTTCGTTAGTTTGGTCTATGTAATAACTACTGTTAATGGTAAAGGCGCTATTAAATTCTGTGATATTTTTTTGGTCAATATCATGAATAAGGCTCATAAAACTTATGACGATAGCAATTAATAGTACAGTAATTAATGCGGTAGAAAACCATTTGCTAAATTGTGAAAATATCAAAAATTAATGCTCTCATAGCTGAATAATAGTAAGGGGTATGTTTTTATTGTTTCCATCGTCAAGCATATAATTATGTTCTCGAACGCATTACTTTTGATGAAACATATACCCTAGTCCTTGTGTGGGTATGTTAACCGACTTATCAGTTGTTTATCTGGGTAATCAGTCATTAAAAAATTTATTTTGTAAAAACAGTTGTAAATACAGCTAAATTTTTAAATATAATACTCAGCTTAAGCTTATATTACCGCTATATAAAATAATGTAGCAGAGATATCGTTATCAAGGCATAGTTTTAAAAAGTTTTAAAAATATTAATGGTGAATTCATTATCTAGTTGTAAAAAATTCAAGCTTTTTTAAAATTATGCCCTGTAATAGGAATAAATATGATTAATATGGATTTCACAAAGCGAGTTGTTATCGACGCTAATGAACAATGTTGGCAGGAGAGCCCATTGCCCGGTGTTTGGCGTAAGCCACTAGCGCGTGAAAACAGAGAAAGTGGTCATGCTACCAGTATTGTTAAATATGATGCAGGAGCAAAATTTAGTCGTCACAATCATCCATTAGGTGAAGAAATCTTTGTTCTTTCTGGTACTTTTTCAGATGAAACTGGCGACTTTCCCGCGGGTAGTTATTTTCGAAACCCAAAAGGCTTCACTCATGCGCCGTTTAGTCTTAATGGCTGTGAGTTGTTGGTCAAGTTACATCAATTCTCGGAGTTAGATAATCAACGTATCTGTGTTGATACAAGAACATTACCTTGGCAACCTGGTTATGGAAACTTAAAAGTTAAACCTTTGCATCAGTTTGAAACAGAATCAGTCGCCTTAGTTTTTTGGCCAGCAGGCGAGCGGTTTATTCCACATCGTCATTTTAGCGGCGAAGAAATCTATGTTATCAGTGGTGAGTTAATCGATGAGTTTGGCCGCTATCCCGCGGGTTGTTGGATTAGGAGCCCACATTTAAGTGAACATACACCCTTTGTTGAGCAAGACACCTTGATTTGGGTGAAAACAGGACATTTACTTTAAGACGCTATGTTTTTGATAAAGTAGATTTACTAATCTTCTGAGCCATTCAGCCGAATGTATTATGCACGTCTAATTATGTATCTATACTAGGCGTTGGCGAGGCAGTCGCTAGCATAGAACAACCAAAGTGTGGCGCATCCTCAATACGATAATTTTTCGTGTTCGCTCTAATTTATGCGATAAGGCATTATTTTTAATTAAATATGCTTCTGTATCTTGTGTTTGTATTTTCAGGCAAGTACCATGGTGCGCTGCTTAATTTACCACTATCTCCTTTGATTTAGTGTGTAATAAATAAATGAGGTGATTCTGGGGAACTTAGCTCAGATTTCATAATCAAAATGGCGTTATTGATGTATTGCTTGGGATTTTCGGCTGACATTTGTCAATGTTGTCGAGAAGGCTAAAAGTTACTTATAAATACTAAACAAGCAAAATTAAATTTAGAAAGATTCAGATTTGTATCCTCGGGAGTGTTAATGAATCGCAAAATATTTTATTTCTCATTATTGAGTATCGCTGTTGCTAGCTGCGGTACCGTAAATAATAAACAAGCGGTAGGCGATTTTGAATACGCGCAACAAAAAGAAGCAAAAGCGTTAAAGATACCTGCAGGATTAGATAAGCCTGAAAATGTTGACACCTTTTTTGTTACCAATGAAATAAATCATCAAGGCCCAGTAGGTGTTAATGTTGATGTACGTGCGCCATCGTTGGTTTTGCCAATTGCTGCGTCAACGCGTACCGAAGGTAATTCTGCTGTTTCGACAGTGTGGTTTGATCAAGTTCTGGACGATGAAGACCTGAAAAGTTTTATCCTAGAAGCATTAAAAGGTCAGTTACTGGCTGATAACGTTGAATTGAAGCAGGTGGATGATGAGGGTTTAGTTTTTGAATCTGATTGGTACCACAAAGAAGTCGAAGAGGGCACTTGGCCTTTTAAATCGATAGCGACATCTGAAAGCATTAAATACCGTTACTCATTTGAAAGCAAATCTCATGGACGAAGCGTCGCGTTAACCGTTAAATTAATTGATTATTTGAAAACGGATAAAGCAGGTGGCAGTAAGCGCATTGACATCATTGATCAACAGCGCGCTGAAATGAATATGCTTAATGAAGTGATATCGCAAGCTGACTTTAAATATCGTTTAAAACAGCAAGAAAACCGGTTAATGCGTGCCAACCACAAGTTTGTTAGCATAGGTGAAAATACCTCTGGTGAAGCTGCTTATATTGTTGAAATTGATGTAGATTTACTGTGGTCTAATTTACCATTTTTCTTTGAAGATTATGGCTTTGCTATCGATGATCTGAATGAAAGCACTAAAATTTACTACGTTAACTACACTCAGCCTGAATCTAGCCTCTGGGACAGTATTTGGGGTGATACATTACCTGTGGTAGATATCCCTAATGGTAAGTACCAATTTAAGTTAGAAGCCATGGATAAGAAATCCACCGTGACAATATATGACGATAAAGGTAGTGTCTTATCAGCTGAAACATTAGAGAAAATATTTAATGTGATGGAGCCAGGTTTGTCGTTTAAAGACGTCTTTTAGCTTGCAATGACATTTGTTGAATAAAAAACTCCGTTAATCGGAGTTTTTTGTTTTAGGCGTAATAGTTGTATCTTTGGAAAATGATGTCATCTTATGTGCCGACTTTTGCGTTCTTGGCAAAGTTTCTTTTAGATCGTTAAGGCCTTTTTTACGTAACGGCGTTTTTGCACTTTTTTGAAAAGTACTTAGGTTGCCAATCAAAATCACTAAGGCAATGATCACAATCGTTGGGGCAACCCAGCTTTCAGTTAGTATGCTAGTCATATATTATCGCTCCGATAAATTTTATTCATGTTTTAATCTCGATGTTCAGCATCACATAACTATGCACTGGCTATATTGACAATATAGCGTTGATAGAGCTCAGGTAATAATGCTATTAACTGTGTTTTACCTTGAATGTTACTGTTTGCTAAGGTTTCAGCCAGCAGTGCTAGATTATAAGCTTGTTGATAGTGCTGAGATAATGGTAAGTATGAAAGGTGCCAAGGCTCGTGAGATACGCCACCGCGAAACTTATCATAAGGGAGAAAAAAACCAAAGTCTTTTGCATGTTCAGCAAGCCAAAGCGTTAACGGATAAAAATGCCCTGATGCTTGGTATTCCCATGGCTCTAATGCTAATGCTTGTTGGTCCGGTAATAAATTCTTTGCATAAACATCTATATCACAGCCCCAATGATGACGACTAGCGCCAGGCAGCGCCGAGAATAACATAATAGCGTTTATTTTTTCGAGGTTAGTAAGTTGCGCTATGGCGACGACTCGATTCGACGCATCTTTGATTGGCGTCAGGCCAGAAAACTTGTTCTGCCAAATGGCTAGTTGTCGTTCAAAACTACGAAAGCCACTGGCGATGGTTAATTCAAGGCCAGCGGTTTTTGCCGCTGCTCGTAATTGTTCGAACGCCGACAACATGTCCTTATGGATAGCAATATTGTTGCTAAGCCAATGAAGATGACTTTGCGTTTGTCCGGTTAAGATTAATTCAAGTTCAGTCATTTTTATGCTGGGTCTGCTAAAACATTCACTAAGGTCTGATAATAAACGTCAGTGAGTAAAATTAAATCATTGACCGCAACACACTCATTAACTTGATGAATGGTGGCATTGCATGGACCAAGCTCAATAACCTGTGCTCCTGTTGGCGCTATAAACCGTCCGTCTGAGGTACCACCACTGGTAGAAAGTTCAGTGTTTATATGACAACAAGTCTTAATGGCGTGCACAACCGAATCAACAAGTGTACTCGGCTCAGTAATAAACGGTTGGCCGTTAAAGACCCAATTTAATTCAAAGTTTAATTGATGCTCAGCTAATATAGCCTCAACTTTATTCACAATCATTTTTGCCGTTAATTCAGTACTATAACGCAAATTAAATAACGCGGTTAAATGACCGGGTACGACATTGGTTGCCCCCGTACCTGATTGAATATTCGATAGTTGAAAACTGGTGGGAGGAAAGTAATCATTGCCATTATCCCAATGCATTTGGCTTAACTCAGTCAGTGCTGGCATTGCCATATGAATGGGATTAATAACGTGATCTGGGTAGGCAACATGGCCTTGTTTCCCGTGAATGTGTAATTCGCCAGATATTGAGCCGCGGCGACCATTTTTTACTACGTCTCCTAAGCGATTGGTACTTGATGGTTCACCAACAATGCAATAGGTAATTTTTTCATTACGTGCTTCAAGGGTATCAATCACCCGTGTGGTGCCATTAATAAATGGGCCTTCTTCATCGCTAGTGACCAAAAATGCGATTGAGCCCTTATGGTTGGGGTAGTCTGAGACAAACCGTTCCGTTGCCACTATCATTGCTGCTAAGCTGCCTTTCATATCAGCAGCTCCTCGACCATAAAGCATACCATCAGCAATTACCGGTTCAAATGGCGGTGTGTTCCAGCTTTCCAAGTTACCAGCGGGAACAACATCGGTGTGGCCAGCAAAACAAAAAACGGGCCCTGATATGCCTTTTCGAGACCATAGGTTGGTGGTATCTTCAAATACCATCGTTTCATTATTAAAGCCCAATTTAGCTAATCGCTCAGCCATTAATTGCTGACAACCGAAGTCTTCAGGGGTAACTGATGGGCGCTCAATAAGTGCTTGTGCTAGTGAAATAGTGCTATTGCTATGCTTATTCATCATGACAATACACCTTTAAATTAGTGCTTGTTGATATTGGCTTTCTTTAAAACCCACCAATAAAGCTTGCTTATGTTTAAGCAACGGCCGTTTAATTAACGTCGGTTGCGCTAAAATATTCTCTGTTATTACCTCGTCAGTAAGATTGTTTTTAACGTCATCAGCTAGATTACGAAATGTAGTACTGCGCTTATTTAATAAAGCGGTTAAGTCGGTATAAGTCAGCAGCTCTGCTAATAATTCAGCGTTAAAACCGTCGCTACGAAAATCGTGGAATTGGTAGGTAATATTTTCTTGTTCTAACCATTTTTTTGCTTTTTTTACGCTATCGCAATTTTTTATGCCATAAAGAGTTGTCATTATATTTCCTGAATTATATTACTTGGTAATTATTTTTTATTAATGCGGCTTTCGCGGCTTCAAACTTGTCTGATTTTACTAAAACGTAGTCGGTATCAAAGGTTGAAATAGCAAAAATGCTAATTTTCTCGTTTGCTAAAACCGTTGATATATTTGACATGATGCCGGTTAAGCTAAAGTCTAATGGTCCGACAACTTCAAATGCTTGCCAGCCAAGTTCAGTCTCTTCACTGTCAATTTCAATATGTTCTGGAATAACAATCGATATTTCATCATAGGTTTTTGCTAAGAAAAATATCGGCGCATTAAATACCACATCGGGTATTGAACTTTCACGTCGTAAACTGTGAATAGCAAAAGTTTCAGATAGGCGACGCAAGGTTAAATTACTCATGAATCTACTTCGCTTGTTTAAGTGCCAATGTCGATACTATAGCGTTTAATAGCGTCGAACTCTAGAGGGCAGATCGCAGATACCTTGAATATTTCAGCTTGAGATAATGACACTATATACTGGTTAACCTGTTTTAAGTGCCAACTAAGTTGATTGTTACGATCAAAGCAGTGTATATCAATCTTTACTGGAGTTTATAAAGCTAATTTTTGCAACTAAGTATAATGTATAGCTTTAAATGATATCCACATAAGCTGTGGATATCATTGTGTGCAACTGTTGTTTAAGTGTTTAGTTCCTTGTTCTATATAGATTAAATTGATTGGTTAAAAAATACCAGTAAGTGATTTTTATTATGTACATAAGATAAGTTATTAAAATATCCCATTAATGATGAAAGTATATAAAGATCTACTTATTTATAAAGTAGATCTTTATGAAAGCGACTATTTATATGAGATGACTATAATTGTGCTTGAATTGCAGTCAATGCAATGGTGTAAACAATATCGTCAACTAAGGCACCACGAGATAAGTCATTAACGGGTTTTCGCATTCCTTGCAGCATAGGGCCAATACTGACTAAATCAGCTGAACGTTGCACGGCCTTATAAGTTGTATTACCTGTATTGAGGTCAGGAAATATAAAGACATTGGCTTGACCCGCAACCGGGCTATTTGGCGCTTTTTTACGCGCTACGTTTTCCATAATCGCTGCATCATATTGTAATGGACCATCAATAATAAGATCGGGGCGTTTTTGTTGAGCTATTTTGGTGGCGGCGGCAACTTTTTCTACATCGGCACCAAAGCCTGACGTTCCTGTACTGTAGCTGATCATGGCAACTTTCGGTGTAATACCAAATTGTATGGCTGAATCAGCAGATTGGATGGCAATATCCGCCAATTGTTCAGCGTTTGGCTCTGGGTTGATCGCACAATCACCATAAATTAGCACTTGGTCTGGTAGTAGCATAAAGAAAATTGATGACACTAATGAACTACCTTCTGCTGTTTTAATTAACTGCAGTGCTGGGCGAATGGTATTTGCTGTCGTGCTAACGGCACCAGAAACTAAGCCATCAACTTGGCCAAGTTGCAGCATCATGGTAGCAAGCACGACATTATCTTGTAGTTCTTGTTTGGCAACCACTTCGGTTAGGCCTTTGGCTTTACGCAGCTCCACCATAGGCGCGATATAATTGTCACGAATGTTTTCAGGATCGGTGATTAATAAGCCAACAGGTAGATTAATACCTTGTTGTTCAGCTATACGTAAAATGGTTTCCTTATCACCGATTAATTGACAACGGGCAATATTACGCTCAACACAAATAGCAGCGGCTTTGATGGTACGTATATCCGTACCTTCGGGTAAGACAATAAGCTTATTAGCGTGGCGAGCAAGTTCGGTGAGTTTGTGCCTAAAGGCTGGCGGCGACATTTTATCACTAATACTGGCTTTATTACTTAATTGTGTCAGCCAATCGCTAGCAAGATTATCGGCAACATACTCTTTAACTTTGTCTTGTCGTTGTAGGTCATCTTCAGGAATATCAGGATTAAAATTCATTAAATATCGCGAGGTTTGCCAAGTATCCCATGGCACCGACAGTACGGGTAAACCGGCATCTAGTGCTTGTTGACATAGACTGAGGATTTCGGTGTTCGGCACATAGCCATTAGTCAACACTAGTGCTGACACCTTTGTACCATTTAGTGCGGATAGGCAGGTAGCAATAATAATATCGGTGCGATCGCCTGGCGTGACAATTAGACGGCTAGGTTGCAAATGGCTCATTAAATTGTCGACACTACGGGCACAAAAACTGATGCTGCGAATGCGCCGATGCGTCATATCACCACTGTTAATTATATCAGCGTTAAGGTAGTTGGCGATATCGAGTACGCGTGGCGCGATAAGATCCATTTCCCAAGGCACAGTACCTAATAATTCGAAATGACGATTTTTAAAAATCGATAAGTTAATTAATGGCGCCAGGTCTAAGTGCTGATTAAATTCATGTTCACGTGGCAGTAAGCCAAATTCATCTTTATCAGGCGAATTAATTTTATTGATAATACAGCCGATCAACTTAGGGTTTTTGATACCACCAAAAGTTTCTGCGCTCATTTCTATGCGATCTTCAAACTCTTCTACTGAATCATTGTCTTGTGCTGCGACTAAGACTATTTCCGCAGAAAGAGCTTGGGCAACATCACGGTTAATTCTGCCAGCATAAGGTTGGCGAGTGGTTGGGATCAAACCTTCTATGATCACCACATCATGGGCTTTGTCTATGGCATTAAAGTTTTCGACAATTTGCTCCAAGACTATATCGTTGCGTCCATCACCCATTTGCTGTTCAACATAAGAAAGCGCGATGGAACTTGATGTTTTATCATTTGCCAATTGACCAGTAGTTTTTATTCGGGCGTTGCGAGATTTTTGCGATATCGGTTTAAAGTGACCAACATTAATGCCTTGTTGCTGGCATGCATGAATTAACCCTAAGGTGACACTGCTGAGTCCGACACCAAAACCGGCAGGTATTAGCATAATACGATGTGCCATTGTTAAGCCTCCTGATTAAGTAATTGAGCGGTTTGTTCAGCAATAACCCATTCTTCATTGGTCGCAATGACCCAAACTGAGCGAGAACATTCAGCTGTGATAAGTCCTGATTTTCCAAAGCGCATGGCAAGGTTAGCATCGGTATCAATGTTAAAGTTTAATAAGCCTAATTGGCAGATAACTTTCTCTCGAACAACGTCAGAGTTTTCGCCGATACCACCAGTGAAAATAATGCCATCAAGTGTCGTTAAACTCGCGGTAAATCCAGCGATAGCTTTGGCAATGCGATAGCAAAATACATCAAGTGCTAGTGCGGCTTGCGGATCATGACCTTCTATGTAGGCAGCTTCTACCGTTCGACAATCATTGCTTATGCCCGAAACACCTAATAAACCGCTCTCTTTATTCAGCATGTTGTCAACGTCTTGAACACTATAATTTAGCTGGTTGATCAGGTGAAAAATAATACCAGGATCGATATCACCACTGCGCGTCCCCATCATCACACCCTCTAATGGCGTCATGCCTAAACTGGTATCAACACTTTTACCGTCTTTAATGGCAGCTATGCTGCAGCCATTACCTAAATGAGCACTAATAAAGCTACATTGTGCTAAGGGTTTGTCAATAACGTTGGCTGCTTGCTGGGCGACAAAATAATGACTGGTACCATGAAAACCATAGCGACGAATACCATGTTGCTTGTATAACGCATACGGAATACCATAAATATAGGCTTTTTCTGGCATGGTTTGATGAAAAGCGGTATCAAATATCGCCACTTGTTTTAATGCCGGAAATGCCGCTTCTGCAGCAATGATACCCGTTAGGTTAGCCGGATTATGCAAAGGTGCTAAGCGTGCTAAATTTTTAATCGCAGCTTTTACATCATCATTAATGAGTGTTGGTTGACAATAAGTTTCACCACCATGGACAACACGGTGACCAATAGCGGTAATGCAGTCAGTTAAATTCAACTGATTGAGCTGTGCAACTAAGCACGAAATGGCCGTTTGGTGATCAAAAGGAGTAGAAACTGCGTATTGTTGTTTATCACCATTATATTTGATGTTGATAATGGCATGTTCAGATAATAATCGTTCTGCTAAACCAGATAATAACGTACTGCCGTTTGCAGGATTGATTAAGGAAAATTTTAACGAAGAGCTACCGCAGTTTAAAACTAAAATAAAATCATTATTCATAATTAACCAAGCGCCGTTTATACAATATTTTTTAATGGGGTTTAGTATAGTGCCATAAATAATGAAAAATGTTGATGTTGTACAATAAAATGTTATTAAACGCGTTTTTACCTAACTAAAGGTTACAACTTTGTACTATCTTTAAAGTATGTCTTGTTGTAGTGTGTCGCTTATGAAGCTATCAGTATTAGAAATTATATCGCTTGGTCGAAAGTACATGAATTTATGGCCAGAGCGCGCAGAACTCAATGAATATTTTGCTGAATATCGCGTGGTTAAATTTAGTCGCTTGGTATGTAAAGTTATTCCTGGGCTAGCATTGTTTTGTCTTATTATGCAGCTGTATTTTGGCTCAATGCTTGTGCTACCTCAGGCATTGCTTTACAGCTTGTTTTTATTGAGCTTTCCACTACAAGCCCTGATTTTTATGGGGATTAAGGCGGATAAGTTTTTGCCACCTGCGTTGGCGAGTTGGTACAAAGAAAGTGTTGCGCGGGTTAATCAAAGTGGTGGTGATATTAAGTTATCAACCCAACGTCCACGTTACCTCGATCTTGCTCAGCTATTAAACCTCACCTTTAACAACCGTTACAGCTCGCAATAAAAAGGCCTGATAAATTCATCACGGCCTTTTTCTCTGCGAAAAATTCCGACGCTTTACATTATTGTTAACGTAGGCATGTTTGGCTTATTTTTATGGTGCTTTTTGGTAAAGGCGAATAAGAAAGTCGGCCTGGCAAGTAAAATCGGGCTTATTGAGTAAGGTGTTTTTGACTTCGTCACTCGCTTTAAACGCGAAAGGTGTCATTGATAGTAAATTTAGCGTGTCTTGGCCGGTTTTTAGCTGCATTGGATAAGAGATGTTCTCTTGGTGCACGAGGGCTAAATGCTCAATCGGTAGTTTTTCTTCGTCATGCTCTTTAGCATCATTATAAATATGCTGCTTTAACTGCATTAAATGTTGCTTTGCCGGTGTGACGGTCAATAAGAATCCGCCGTTGGATAACACGCGGGTAAACTCTTGCTCTAAAATCGGTGCATAAACCGAAACAATCCATGAAAATAGCTTATCGGAAAAAGGTAATTTAGATAAGGTTGCGACACTGAAATTACACTGTTGATATTTTTTTCCGGCTTTTTTGATGGCTTCTTTAGCAATATCAACACCGTAAACGGTATTTTCAGCACTTTTATGTTGATGAGTATAAAAGCCTTCACCACAACCTGCATCAAGCACAATGTCAGTTTTATTTGCATCGGGTGTGACTTTTTCGTGATACAAGGCAACCAGCCTATCGACTAAGGGCTGATAGTACCCTTGCTCTAAAAAAGCACGCCTCGCATTTACCATTGCCTTGTTATCACCGGGATTTTTTGAATGCTTAAATTGTACCGGTAACAAATTCAAATAATTTTCTTTCGCGCGATCAAAGCTGTGATTATTTTCACAGCGATAAAGTTTGTCTTGAGCAACGAGTGGTAAATTACAAAGAGGGCAAGTGTAATGCAAAGCAGTCATAATATAAGTAATTTTATCGAGTTAAAAGAAAAGGGCATAAGCCCTTTTATAATGGCTATTTGACCAGCGTCTAATGATTGAATGTTGACCAGATAGGGGCATGGTCAGACGGTTTTTCTATCCCTCTAAGCTCATAATCTACATCGGATTCAATACAGCGATTGGCAAATTTTTCTGTTGCCAATACCACATCAATACGTAGACCACGATTGTCATCGAAACCACGAGAGCGATAGTCAAACCATGAATACCTTTCTTCGCGGCTCGGGTGTAATTCTCTAAAGGTATCTTTAAAGCCCCAGTTCATTAACGTGGTTAGCCATTCTCGCTCTTCAGGTTGAAAGCTACACTTACCGGTTTTTAACCACCGTTTGCGATTCGGTTCACCAATGCCGATATCTAAATCGCCAGGAGAAATATTGATGTCGCCCATCACCACAACATTTTCGTCCGGGGTATGGTTTTCATTTAAGTACTGCATTAAATCCTTATAAAATTGGCGCTTATAAGGATATTTAGTTTCATGAGCAATATTGTCACCTTGCGGAAAATAGCCATTTAATACCGTAACTTTTTCGCCATTTTCGTCAGTCGTTTGCACCATTATCATACGTCTTTGTGCTTCGTCATCGTCGCTTGGAAACCCTTTAGTGACAACATCAGCGGCTTTTTTACATAACATAGCTACGCCATAATGGGCTTTTTGACCATGAAAATAAACGTGGTAACCCATGGCTTCAACATCAGCCAATGGAAAGGCATCGTCATGAACCTTAATTTCTTGTAGGCCAATAATATCAGGTTGATGTTTATCTATAATGGCTTGCAGTTGGTGTAAGCGTGCACGCAAACCATTAATGTTAAAAGAGATGATTTTCATATTGAAGCTCGATAATTATTTTTGCGCTATGCTACCAGAAGTTACAACTGAGCAGTAGCGAAATTGATATGAAACTTAACGACAGATGCTAGATTTAATCCTTCATTTTGACGATCCGTTATAGTTACATTAATTTGTTGGTAGGTCGGTTATTAACATAATTATAAACCACGATCAGGCAGGTAAACTTATCTATATTGCTTATATGATTTTTTTTATTTACACAACTCGACATACTTTGTTACGGTTTTTTAACAAAGCATAGTAGTATGTTTTTTAAGCCTTGTTATAAACTGCGGTTACGCTTTATATTTGAGTAACGCTTTTTTTAGATATTAAGTCTATTAAATTCAGTATGTTGATTAAAAGTTTTGTTATACCGCATTGTGTATGTTGCGTATTTAGAATAACTAAAAATGAATTGAAAGATACTATAAAAATAATTTGAGGGAAGGGAAATGCAAAGACGTGATTTTATTAAACTTACTGGCGTAGGCGCCGGTGGGTTAATGCTGCCTATGTCTGGTTTCGCAGTGTCAGCAGAGCAATTATTAGATAAGCCAATGGATGTTGCTTACAAGAAAAAGTTAGCGGATATCGCTTTAAATGCTGCCAAAGCCAAAGGCGCTTCGTATGCCGATGCGCGTATCGGTCGTTATCTTAATCAGTTTGTTACTACGCAAGAAAAACGCGTCGATAATATTGTTAATACTGAATCTGCAGGTATTGGCATTCGCGTTATCGCCAATGGCACCTGGGGGTTCGCTTCTACTTCAAATATGACGCCAGATAGTATCGCTAAAACAGCGGAGAAAGCGGTAGCTGTTGCCATCGCTAACTCAAAATTTCAAACGGTACCTGTGCAGCTAGCTCCGGTAAAAGGGGTTGGCGAGGTTAGCTGGAATACGCCGATTAAAAAGAATGCCTTAGAAATCCCTATCAAAGATAAAGTCGATTTACTGCTGTCGGTAAATGACGCCGCTATGGCCAATGGTGCTAATTATATCACCTCGATTTTATTTTTAGTCAATGAACAAAAATACTTTGCCTCAACGGATGGTTCATATATAGATCAAGACGTGCATCGTTTATGGGCGCCGTTCTTTGCGACCGCGGTCGGTAAATCTGGCTTTAAACAGCGTACCGGTTTAGGTAATCCTGTTGGTATGGGCTTTGAGTACTTAGACGGTAAAGAAGAAGACAAAATACGTATTTCCGGTGCAAATGTCGGTTATAAAAACTCTTACGACATGCTTGAAGATGCGACCGCGGCGGGCAAACAATTACAAGCTAAGTTAAAAGCAAAATCTGTTGAGCCGGGTAAATATGATTTGGTGTTAGATCCAGCGCACTTAATGTTAACCATTCACGAGTCAGTTGGGCATCCATTAGAGCTTGACCGAGTGCTAGGGTATGAAGCTAACTTTGCCGGTACCAGTTTTGCGACATTAGATAAATGGAAAAGTGGTAAGTTTAACTACGGTTCTGAAATCGTTAACTTATTTGCCGATAAAACTCAGCCTTATTCATTAGGTAATGTCGGTTACGATGATGAAGGTGTTAAAACTAAAGAATGGGATTTAGTTAAAGATGGCACGTTAGTCAATTATCAAGCTATTCGTGACCAAGTTCATATGATTGACCAAAAAGAATCGCATGGCTGTTGTTATTCGCAAAGCTGGCGTGATGTGCAATTTCAACGTATGCCAAACGTTTCCTTAAAACCTAATGACAAAGACTTGTCAGCAGATGATGTGATTAAAGATGTTGAAAATGGTATCTACATTGCCGGTCGTGGCTCATTTTCAATTGACCAACAGCGTTATAACTTTCAATTTGGCGGTCAATTATTTTTTGAAATCAAAGACGGTAAAATTACTGAGCAGATTGAAGATGTTGCTTATCAATCAAACACCCAACAATTTTGGAACAGTTGTACACAGTTAGCGGGTAAATCTGATTATCGCATTGGCGGATCATTTTTTGATGGTAAAGGCCAACCTTCACAAGTGAGTGCAGTTTCTCATGGTTGCCCAACGACACGTTTTAATAATATCAACGTGATTAATACCGCTCGTAAAGTGTAATTTCACTGATATTTGAATATAAGTATTTGACGATAAGAATAAAGCATAAAAGGAAGCAAAGCGTCATGACAATTTTAACAGAACAACATGCGAAAAAGTTATTACAAAAAGTACTTTCATTTTCTAACGCTGACGAATGTGAATGTAATTTAGATGGTCAAGTTGGGGGTAACATTCGTACTGCCCGTAATACGGTTTCTACGGCTGGTGAACAAAGCGATTTAACCTTAGCTGTACAGTCAACATTTGGTAAAAAAACCGGTGTTGCCACGATCAATGAGTTTGACGATGCGTCATTAATGAAGGTGGTTAAGCGCTCGGAAGAATTGGCAAAATTAGCCCCTGAAAACCCAGAGAATATGCCCATATTTGGTAAGCAAAAATACCTACAACCTAATAGTGCTTTTGATTCGACAAGCAATGTTACGCCGGATGATAGAGCACAAGCTGCCGAAAATAGCATTAAGCCATCTAAAGCAAATAAATTAGTTTCATCGGGCTTTCTACAAGACGCCACCACTTTTGTGGCCATTATGAATAGCAAAGGATTATTTGCTTATAACAAAGCAACCAATGTTGATTTTACCGTCACTATTCGTACGGAAGATGGTAAAGGCTCAGGTTGGGTGAGCAGAGATTACAGCGACTTTAAACGTTTAAACACTAAAAAAGCATCGCAAGTTGCGATTGAAAAGTCAATTGGCTCCGCCGGCGCAAAAGAAATGGAGCCGGGTAAGTACACGGTTATCTTAGAGCCAGCGGCCAGCGTACAATTACTCAATAATATGTTTGGTAGTATGAACCAGCGCGCAGCAGATGAAGGCCGTAGCTTTTTAAGTAAAAAACAAGAAGAGGGCAAGGAAGGTGGTGCGACGAATCGCTTAGGTGAAAAACTGTTTGATGAACGTGTTCATATTTACTCAGATCCAATGAACAGTGAGGCACCAACGGCGCCATTTGCTGGTGATGGACATCGAGTTGCTAAAACTGATTGGGTCAAAGATGGCAAAATTGTTAACATGCCCAACTCACCTTATTGGGCGAAAAAAACTGGCGTCGATTATGCTCCTACGGCATATACAGGCTCTGGTTTGTTCGGTGGACCCGCACAAATTCTTATGGCCGGCGGTGATGAAAGTCTCGAAGATATGATCAAAAACACCCGTCGCGGAATTCTCGTGACCCGTTTATGGTATATTCGACCGCTTGATCCACAAACATTGCTTTACACTGGACTTACCCGTGATGGCACATTTTATATTGAAAATGGTAAAATTAAACATCCAATAAAAAACTTCCGTTTTAACGAAAGTCCGATAGTGATGCTTAATAATATTGAAGCACTGGGTAAACCACAACGTATTAATGGCAGTATGATACCACCAATGAAAATACGTGACTTTACCTTTAGTAGCTTATCAGACGCAGTTTAATTAGGTGTAGAATAGAAACGGATTAAGGGTAAATGTTGCAAACGTTTACCCTTAATTTTTTTTCTTAGATATTTATGAATCGACGTAACTTTATTCGTGCCATCTCATTACTGTCTGCTGGCGCTTGCGTTGCACCATTGGTTCATCTGAGTGCGCGAGAGCAAATAGATTTCTTTTTTACGCGTTTGAGTTATGAATCAGGTAATTGGGAAGTCGACGAAAGAATGCCAGCCAATGTGCTTAATTCACTGATCGAATACACCAGTTTACGGGTTGATATTAAAGAACGTATTATTGCGTTGTCTGATCCTCAAATGCTTAATGCACCATTTTGTTATCTAGCGGGGCATCGCTTAGTGCAATTTAATGCTGAAGAAAAACAAAATTTTCAACGTTATGTCGAAAATGGTGGTTTTGTTTTTGTTGATGATTGTAATCATGACATTGACGGTATGTTCGCCCGCAGTTTTGAAAGACAAATGCAGACCATGTTCGGTGAAAAAGCACTGAACAAAATACCCAATAACCATCCGATATACTCCGCTTTTTTTAACTTTGACGGCCCGCCAAGAACATCAGTCGAGCTTAATGGTTGGGGCGATGACTTAGTCCATAATTATTTAAAAGCCATAGAAATTGATGGCCGCATTGCTGTGTTGTACAGTAATAAAGATCTCGGTTGCGAGTGGGATTATGACTTTCGTAATAAACGCTGGTTAAAAGTCGATAATACCCGTTTTGCGGTGAATATTGTTATGTATGCGATGAATAGCTAGCTTGAACGCTAAGCCCTTAAGCAGAATATTGATAAAATGGAAAATAAATGCAAGAACAACAAATAACCGCCTTACTTGATAAATTAAGCCAAGTCAGTGATGAAGTGGCTAAAGTCATTGTCGGTCAACAGGATGTCATTGATGAGTTATTGATCAGTATTCTTGCTGGAGGACATTGCTTACTAGAAGGTGTACCGGGTTTAGCGAAAACCTTAATGGTTAGTTCGTTGGCAAAAACGCTGGAGCTTGATTTTAATCGCGTGCAATTTACCCCAGATTTGATGCCTAGTGATATTATCGGCACCGAAATTCTAGAAACTGATCATGAAACTGGCGATCGTTTTTTTAAATTTCAGCAAGGCCCGGTGTTTACTAATATTCTACTGGCTGATGAAATTAACCGTACGCCACCAAAAACTCAGGCGGCTTTATTAGAAGCCATGCAAGAGCGACGTATTAGCTATGGTGGCACAAGCTATGAATTGCCAAAGCCTTTCTTTGTTTTAGCTACCCAAAACCCGGTTGAACAAGCCGGCACGTATCCGCTGCCTGAAGCTCAACTTGATCGCTTCTTAATGTTTATTCGCGTTGGTTACCCTAGTGAGCAGGAAGAGATTGAAATTCTTAAGCGCACAACCGGTAATGATCACAGCGAACTTAAGGCCATTCTTAGTGCTGAAGATATTATCGCACTGCAAGATTTGGTGCGAAGTGTAACGGTTTCTGATGAATTACTGAGTTACGCTGCATATTTAGCCCGAGCCACACGTCCCGATCATCATCAGCAAATAGATAGTGGCAAAACGAATGAGAAAGTCAAAAATAGTTGCCAAAGTGTTATTGACCATGTGCGGTGGGGCGCGGGTCCAAGAGCTGGACAAGCACTGATATTATGCGCTAAAGCGCGAGCATTAATGTCGGGGCGCTACGCCATTAACCTTGGCGACATCCAATTTGTTGCCCCGGCAGTCTTAAGGCACCGAATCTTGGTTAACTTCCAAGCAGAAGCTTTACGTATTCGTCCTGATGATGTTATTGCTGATTTATTGGCGTATGTTGCCGTTCCCACTAGCCCAATGCAGTAACTACAGGTAACTACGCGTGCAACAACCTTATTTTGATGCCAAAACATTATTACGTGTCAAAGATCTACCCTTAGCGATTAAAACCTTAGCGCAAGGCTTTTTACATGGTACTCATGCGAGTCAAAAAAGGGGGGGTGGTATTGAATTTAGCCAATTTAGGGCTTATGAACCTGGCGATCAGCCCAGTAAAATTGATTGGAAACTGTTTGCCCGTTCAGATAAGTACTTTGTTCGTGAGGCAGAACGAGAAAGTGATATAAATGTTTGGTTGGTGCTAGATTGCAGTGAATCTATGCTACAACAGTCACTGAGTGAAAGTGCTAAACATCAGCATGATTCGTCGACTATCGGTCAATGGCATAAATTAGATTATGGCCGTTATTTGGCGGCAACTATTGCTTACTTAGTACAGCGACAAGGTGACGCTGTTGGCTTATTAGCGCTTTCAGGGAACAGGCCACAGCAAGTGCCTGCTTTATCGGGCGAACGTCATTGGCAAAAAATATTACTGGCCTTAACACAGCTCAAGGCTAGCGGTCGTTTCCCTGATCCTAAAACGATACTAGCCCAATTAAATGCCGTACGAAAAAACGGCTTGGTTATTGTAATCAGTGACTTTCATCAAGCAAGTAATGAACTGCTAGCCTTGACGGCAAAGTTAAGTCATCACCATACCGATGTTGTCGCTTTTCATTTAGACAGTAATGATGAAATCAACTTTCCCTACCAAGGCGTGGTTAAATTTCAAGACCTAGAAACGGGTGAGCAGCTTGATGTAACTGCAAAACAAGTAAAAACTGATTACCTGGAAAATAAAAAACGCGCGGATAACAACTTAAAAACACAGTTGGCGGCGCAAAATATACAGTATGTGCACGCAAATATTGATCAGGCGTTAGATCAAACCTTAGTTGACTTTCTTAACCTTAGATCTCAAAGGCATCGCCAGTAATGGCAAGCTACTTCCCTTCATTTATGGTGCAAAACCCATGGGCTTTTTGGGCTTTGTTGGCATTGCTAGTGCCGTTGATATTGCATTTACTCAGTAAGCGCCGAGCTAAGTTGATTAAATTTGCCAATGTCGCATTAATCACAATGCCAGAGCTGAAAAATAGCCAGCAAATTCGTTTAAACCAATTCTGGCTATTGTTGTTACGTATGCTGTTGCTGATAGTATCTATATTATTACTAGCAAAAGTCAGCTTAAATGAGGCATTAATTAGCCATGAAGAAGTTTATTTGCTTAGTGCTGATTGGCTCAATCACAGCGATAAAAATGAACGTCAGCAGTTGATAGTAAATAGCTCAAATAAGCCAATTTACCTCTTAGGGCAGCATACTGCGCTTATCAATGCTGATGAAATACTGACTTGGCAAGCACCATTAACTCAACCTCAAGCGCAAAACAACCTGTTAGCGCTTAAAGTTTTTACCGCGTTATTAACCCCGGAAACAAAACTTAAGCTTTTTGTCACCGATCGCGCGAATCAATATCGTGTTAATGATAAAAATACGCGTTTAGTACTGGCTAATACTATTGACTGGCAGGTTAAACGAACATTTCCCGAACATCAAAAACACTATAACAATGTGATGAATGTGGTGATTATTTATGATCAAGACCGCTTTGCTGATTTGAAATATTTTCAGCAAGCATTGAATCTGATCAAACAACACATTGCCCCGAAGTTATCGCTCAGTTCGTTTTTAAATGTTGAATTAGAAAATTCAGTTTCGTATCAACAAACGATGTTAATAAATCCACACTGGCTGTTTTACTTGAGCTCGAAAGCTATCGACAATACTGTCAGTAACGCCATAGAAAATGGTACTAACGTTATTGTTGATGGTCATGTGGGTGGGAAGGTTGATGGTAATGTTACGGCCGAAAAACCTGAGCTTAATTTAATGCCCGATAAGCGCTTAGTGGTTGACAAAGATAGCAGTGATTTGCTCAGCGCTGAAGCGGTTTTCTATCGTCGTGCACAAGCGTTAGCGTTTGCTGAGCAATTAAAAAATAACCTGATATCACAAACTGATGAAGTGTTGTGGCAGGTTACGCAAAAAAACGGTGCGGCTTTACCCCTACTGACGAAATCGAGTCTGAGTTTTTATCCGCAAACGAGTGGCGATACAGTAAAAGTAGAAAGTGATATTTATCAATTGCATTCACGATTTTCACCGGCGTGGAGTAACTTATTAGTCAGTAAGCAATTTCCACTTTTACTGCAAAATTTATTATTTTCATCGTGGCAAAATGTCCAACGTCAAGCACAACAAACCTTAAGCCAAAAGCAAATTAGTCAGCTGGTTGTTACCGATAAAAACGCCAGCTTACTGGCTGCAAAAAACCTTACTACGCCAAGGTTAAAAAATATTACAACGCTCAACGTCCAGCAACCAGCGAAGCGCAACGATTACACTGAATTATTAATGGTTTTATTGTTACTACTATTGATAGTCGAGCGTATCGTTAGTGAAGTTTCTCGCACGAATAAGACGACTGAAAAAGTTGCTGATAATAAAACTGGCGGTGCACGCGTTAGATCAGCTAAGGCGGCAGGTTAATGTCGTCTATTGATACTAACACCGGTGAAATGCTAGCAGCACCGCCAAATGAAAGTTATCAGAAAATTCAGCAACAATTAGCACAGCTACTGATGCGGTGGCGTCGTCAATTTTTACAGCAACAATTATTCTTATTTAGCCCTAAGCTCATGGCACTTGGGGCAATGGTAGTATTTGTGGCCTTTAGTTTAGCTTCGTTAGGTTTAAGCGCTGACATATTAACTATTGAAGATACTGTTTGGCTTTTTCTGCTAATGATGATTTTCGGCCTATTTGCCAAAATCGCGCTGGTTTTGCGTAGTAAGGCTTATCGTCGTATTGAAGAAAATAATCTCATTGCTCATTTTAACAATCGTTTTGCTCAACTTGAATATAGCGCACAATTACTGCTGCGCGATGAAAATCAGTTGTCGGCCCTAGAGCAATTACAATATCGTAAAGTACGAGCCAGTTTTGACGATATTTTGCAGCAGCAAGCACAAGTCAATTATTCTCAGCTATCGCCGATTTTCGCTAAACGCCAATGGCTTATTCGCAGTGTCTCATTGCTATTATTATTGTTGATCTTATCGCTGACTCACCACTTCAAACTTCTTGATAAAACGCTGACTTGGTTTCAGTCACAACAAGTGACAAATCAACTGGCAGAAAGCACTGTTTGCATAAAACCAAAAGCTGCTGTGATTGATATTTTATCCCAGCAGGTGACGATTACACCGCCTGATTATAGTTTAGTTAAAAACCAAGCAAGCGGCGTCAATTCAGACTTACTTGATATTGAGGCTTTAGTTGGCAGTTATGCCCAGTGGACATTTTCATTCTCACAGAAAGCACCGAACTATTTTATCGTTTTTTCAAATGGTGAGCGTTATCCACTCATTAAACAAGATAATGCTAGTTTTACCTTTCGAACACAGTTGATGACTAGCATGGTTTATCATTTAGCTATAGCCGATGATAATGCACCTGTGTCGGAAAAATTTAGCACGATTCATCGCATAAGCTTAACGCCAGATCAAGCACCTAAAATTCGTTTCATTACGCCAAAAAATACCGTCACACAATTTGCTAAAAACAGCACACCTAATTTAGTGGCAGAAGTGCAAATATCCGATGACTTTGCCTTGACTGAAGTTAAAATTCTAGCCTCAATAGCCAAAGGCTCAGGTGAGGGGGTAAAGTTTAGAGATCAAAATTTTACTTTCGATCGCAGTGAAATGGTTGAAGGTAAAGCACATTATTATAAAAACTGGTCATTGGCTGATTTAGCGATGGAGCCAGGTGATGAGCTTTATTTTACTATTTTAGCTAGCGATAATCGCCAGCCGATAAATCAACAAACACGCTCGGCAACAAAAATTATACGTTGGTTAGAGGATGAACAAGCGGGCATTAATGCTGACGGCATCCTCATTGATTTTATGCCAGAATATTTTAAAAGTCAGCGACAAATTATTATTGAAACCATTGAGTTGATTGAAGATAAAGCGGAACTTGAGCAAAGTAAATTTTTTGCGAGCTCTGAGCTCCTTGGTGTTGCACAAAGCGCATTAAAAGAAAAGTATGGTCAATATTTGGGTGATGAGACCGAAGGGCTACAAAGTGTTGGCGTTAGTTTTGATGATGACCATCATGCTGAAGAAGATCATGCTGGTGACGGTCATGGTGATAACGAAGCCCAGCGACCTACCATACAAGTACATGATGAACATGGTGGCAGCAACGCAGTGATCACACCCCCTGGTCATGCACATGAGAGTGAAGCAGCGAATAACGCAAGTAGCAAAGACCTATCCGGCCGTATGTCGCTGATTGACCGTTATGGCCATAACCATGAAGACAGTGATGTTGGGGTGATGACCACCCAAGATCCAAAAGCCTTGATGAAACAAAGTCTTGCTAATATGTGGCAAGCAGAATTGCATTTAATGTTAGCGGAGCCAGAACTTGCTCTGCCGTTTGAACAACAAGCGCTTAAGTTATTAAAACAGGCTAAAAAAGCTGAACGTATTTATGTTAAACGCTTAGGTTTTGAACCACCACCCGTGACCGAGCAACGCCGCTATCAAGGGGAACAGAGCGATATTATTGCCGACAGTGTGCAGATATCGCGGTTTGACACTGAGCAACTGTCTGATCAAACACAATTGGCCTTTAGCGAGCTTTTGCCACTGTTGCATCAATTTATTCAGACATCAGAGCAAAATATTTCCTCAGCAATTGTCAGTGAGCAATTATTGACTGATGAATTAGCCTTAGTCGAGGTAACTAAACAAGGTATCATTGAATTGCTGCCTAAACGCCCTGCAATGGTTGAGGTGCTTGCCATTATTGAGCAAATATTGCTTGAGCGGCAACTTAAATTATCTCAATGTCAGCAATGTATTAATTTATTAGCTGGTAAAATCGAACAGCTAATTCCGCACGCTAATGCGCTACCGAGCAGGAAAGCGCAAGACTTTTTCGACCAACAACCTGTGGTTCTACAATATAGCCAATTTTTAGAGGATAACTTGTGATTATTGCTTTAACTGATAGTTATCAAGTGGCGATGACCAGTAGTTTACACTGGGGGTTAGTGTTATTAGCGCTGGTCGGTTTAGTGATAAGTTGTGGACTTATTTATCGACGATTTAAAGCAAAAAACCTTGATAGTGAGCAGCAAATAACCGCTTGGGAGTTTAAAGAAAAACGACACTTTACCTTGCTAATATTGGCTAATGTTATTGCTTTTATCAGCGTGTTACTGTTTATTTTACCTTTGCAAGCAAAAGTCGACATTGGTTCGTTTGAAATTTTACTAACACCGGGGTTTATCGATCCAATAAGCGCTAGTGATTTCAACCTGACAGGTATTGAAGCTCAGCAAGTAGAGCAACAACTCGCCTCGGCACAGCATATCTGGTTGTTGGATGAACAAGGTGATTTTCACACTAACTCGCCGGTAAATGCACACGCAAATTTACCGGCTAATAAAACACTGTATCAATGGTTGGCTAGGCATTATCAGGAAAAAGTTATTGTGGTTAATTCAATAGCTGAATTAACCTTGCTTTGGCAAGTGGGTAGTCCTAAAACAGGTAACTATGCAAAAGCGCGAGTGAATAGGTCACCTTACTTTGCACCATCATCATTAACCATATTGGGCGATGGTTTAACCGTCAAGCAATGGCAAAGTCTGTTAGCCCTTAACCCGCAAAAAAATCGACAAGAAACGGATGACGTTTCACCGCAAAGCTTACCGGATAGGTTAAAGAGCAATTTTCCTGCGAATTCACCGCTTAATCATATCGAATTTACGTTTTTTGCCAGTAAAGCAAAAACCGGTTTATTTGACTTACAATGGCAACGAGAATTAGTCTTAGGACAAGCGTTGACCGTCACCGGGCGCTTACAGCAACCGAAAGAAGATAGTCGTCAATTTCAGTTGAGCTTGGTTAACAATAATCATGTTGTTGAGCGAATTGAACTTGCCGCGAACCAAACTTTTTCGTTGACCACAACCAGTAAAACTCTGGGCTTATTTAACTATCAATTGTTATTGCAGCCGTTAATTGAAGATCCGAACAAGCAAGCCGATATCAGCCAAGGCGATGCTAACCCGCTGAAGTTCAATGAAAGTAGCAACACCAGTGAACAAACGAGTAAGCAATCAAGTACAAATATAACCAGCACTATTAGCGAAAATATTGCTGTCAGCGTAATACGGGGTAATCGCCCCAAAGTATTAATTAAGCAGTCAGCGCCTTCATTTGAAACCAGACGCTTAAAGCAGTGGCTAAGTCAGAGTAAAAGCCAAGTGCATATCATTAGCCAAATAAGTAAAAGCAAGTGGGCACAACAAAAAATAAATTACCTTGATGAAGAAGACAATCGTGACAATTTACAGGCACAAGCTCAAGAGCAATTGAAAATAGCGGCGCGAGGACATTTGCTGACCGAGAAGTTATTACGCGATAATGACCTGTTAATGCTCGATAGTCGTATGTTAGTTGCTTTAGAAATAACTGAAGTTGAAGCGCTATATCGTGCGATAAGCAATGGTTTAGGGCTGTTAGTTTTCGCTGACACAAGGCTTTTATCACCCGAAAAACAGCATACGGGCAAGTTAAACCAATTACTGAGTTTATTTGATATAAGTGCGACTGACGGAGCATTCGCTCAGGTTATTGCAAGCTGGCCAGAAAAACCGAACTTAGCTGTTAGCGAAAGCATAATATCACCGAGTCCAACAATCATGATAACGCCTAAACCGGGGCAAAGTATGGTTGAAGCAACAATGGGGCAAACGTTAGTAGCGCAGCAATCACTAGGTTTGGGCACTGTGGCGATAACAAGTTTAAATCAAACTTACCAATGGCCATTACAAGCGACACCCGCATTGTATAGCCATTATTGGCAATATCTGTTGTCAAAAATAGCGCGTAGCGAACGTAATACACGTTGGTTAACAACGAATTCATCTGCAATAGAGCGAGTCAATCATGATCAAAACATTTGCTTAATATCGTCACAAGTTGGCGTATATTCTCCGTTAATGCGCTTAACGTCACAGCCTTTGTCCAGCGCAGAAAAATGCGGATATTTTAGTGCCGATAAAAAGGGCTGGCTCGAGTTTCAGGCTTTCAGTAACGAGCAAGCGTTACTCGCTACACAGGCACGATATTTTTATGGTGCTGAAGATTTTTTAGCATGGCAACAAGTCGATAAACACCAAGTTAGCAAAAAGCACGCGAATGCTTTATCGCCTATGGAGTCGAGCCTGAAGGTTGCGAATAGCTACCAATCCGCTGATAAACGCTATCTTTGGTTGTTGATGTTTATTACCTTGTCGATGCTTTGGATAGAACGTAAATGGCAATCTGGCTAAGGCTATTTGCGCATAGTAGGGTACTGAATTTATCGAATATCTGCTTGGCTATAGTTAAAATCAAGCGTTGCAATAATTAATAACACCGCGCCAAAGATAATCGCCCAATGAGCACCAAATAACGCTAATGCACTACCAATAAGAGCAATAAGTACATTGGCCAAGCTAAAAACGGTGGTAATTAAACCCATGAGCTGACCTTGCTCTATGTTGCTATATTGTTCAGAAATATACACAGGTAATAAACCATTAAAAATAGCGATTGCGATGCCCGTAATGGCGTAAATAGGCCACACAGCGGTTGATGATAACCAAGGGTGTAAAAAAAACAGCATCGCCATCAATACCATACCAACAATTGCACCAAATTTTAATCCGAATAATTGTTTCAATTGTTTGACAAAAAACACACTGGTGATGGTCATGAATAAGGTTAGCACTACGGTGATATAACCAATGGCCAAACTTGAAAAATCAAACTTCTCAACTAACCACACGGGATAAAACTCGTAATAAGCATTGAGACCAAGGGTAGCTAATAAGTAAATGAAAAAGATGCGTCTAATTTGCTTATTGGCTAATAAGGCAAATGAATTCTGTTTACTAAAAAGCGCTATAAAGGTGGTTTTTTCTTGCCTAGATTTTAGTTCGTCTTTAGGTAAAATAATGGCAACGCTAAATAGTGCAATCAACAAAACGGCCGCAGCGAAGAAGAAAACCGTATCTAAGCCGTATACCGCGAGTAATCCTCCGGCTAAAGGACCTAGCAACCAACCTAAATAACTGGTGGCATTTACCAAGTTAAAGGTATAGGTTTTATCTAAGGTTGGTGACAAATCAACAGCAATGGCTTTGGCAATACTTATGTTGCCTGAAAAAACGCCGGTAACAAAGCGGGCTAAAGCTAACAATAAAAAGCTTTCGGCAATAACCGCAAGTGCAGATAAAACATAACCGACAACTGTTAAAATTAAGGTAATGTTTAAGGTTTTCTTTCGACCATATACCCCAGAAGCTGCACCTAAAACTGAACTACCAAGAATAACGCCTAAGGGATAAATCGCTAATATGATGCCTAAGAGTATTTTACTGGGCAAATCAGCAAATGTGGTTAATGGGCTAATCTCATTAAGAAACAGCGGTGCTAATATCGGATAGGGTAAGGCGATGCCAGCACTACTAAATAGCACCACAAGCATAACGGAAAACAAAGATTTTTTGGCTTTTAACTCTTCAGTACTTGCCGTGTTACGCACTACTGTTTTGCTTCTAGACATGTTGCTCATCATGATTGATATTTATTAAAGGCCGGTTGTTGCTATAGTAAGTCGCACTCACCATTAAGTAAATATTTATGTTTATATAGTTGCTGTGGCAACAGTAATAAATAACGTTTTTCAGAAAAACATAATAAAACTCAGGCTGTTAGTGTGAATGTAATTAAGTGTAATCTCAGAGTAATAAGTTGTACTATTGCAGTAACACCTTGTACATGACGTTGTTAATTGATAATAAACATTTTAAAGTAATAAAATTAAAGTCATTCATACTTTCAATGGTTGTTATTTATTAACTAAGTAACGTTGAACTGTGTTGATAAAACGTCCATGAAATTGCTGATAATGCAGCACAATAAAGTAGGAGCAAGTTAATGTCAGATAATAATTCGTCAGTAAAGAAGATATTACTCGTTGAAGATGACCGTCAGTTGTCAGATTTAGTTGCTGAGTTTCTAGAAAGTGAAGGCTACCACGTTAAACAAGAATACCGAGGTGACACGGTAGAAAAACGTGTTGATAAATTCGTCCCTGATTTAATTATTTTAGACATTATGTTACCAGGTAAAGATGGTTTTGCCGTATGCAAAGATTTGCGTCCTGCCTTTAAAGGTCCAATTTTAATGCTGACAGCGAAAGGTACTGATTTTGATCAAGTCTTAGGTTTAGAAATTGGTGCTGATGATTACGTGATTAAACCGGTTGAACCAAGAGTACTGCTGGCACGAGTAAATGCTTTATTACGCCGTGGGCAATTGCCGTCTGATGGTAAAGAAAATGCTGAAATTGACTGTGGGCAATTACATATTAATCGTGGTTCAAGACAAGTAACTTTGCACGGTGAGAATATTGATCTTACCAGCCAAGAGTTTGATTTATTATGGCTATTAGCCAGCCGTTCAGGCGAAGTACAAAACCGAGATTATATTTATAAGGCGGTTGTTGGTCGTGAATACGATGGTATGGATCGCAGTGTTGATGTGCGTATTTCTCGCCTACGTAAAAAATTACATGACAGTAATGAAACACCATTTCGTATAAAAACTATTTGGGGACAAGGTTATTTATTTGTTCCTGATGCATGGAGCTAATCACCATAATCACCTGCAAACTGATGGCTTGTTTTAGCAATTCATCAGTGTTTCTTCCCTCTTTTTAGGTATTTTGATGAAACTCGGTCGCTCATTTTTCAGCTTGTATTTTCTGATTATTTCTATTTTTATCATCTTCTCTTGGTTGCTTGATGAAGTATGGAGTTCATATCTAGAACAAGATATCGAATCTTACACGGGTTATAAAACGATGTTGTTAGCCTTATCTAATTATTTAGATAAGCATCCAAAAAACGAGTGGCAAGACATTATATCGGGTGCCGCAGAGCAATGGCAATTACCATTGAAGTTAATGTCTGAACAGCAAATGAGAGATAGTCTTCATCAAGATCGTGATGTCATTAGCGAAAATAACACCCATATATATTATGATAATGACGCGGTCGAAATTCATCATCCAGTCAGCAACTCTTCTGCAGTAATCGTTTTAGGGCCTGCCAAAATGCCCACTAGACCTAGAATGGAAGCGCTAATTCGCGTTGTACTACTGGCGAGTTTAGCTTGTTTATTATTTTTTTGGTTACGGCCGTTATCACGCGATTTAGACCAATTACGAAAGACGGCGATTGAATTTGGGCAAGAAAGTTTCGATGTTGTTGCGCCAAAAGCAAGATCAACAATGACCGAACCCATGGTAACGGCTTTTAATACTATGGCGAGTCGTATTAAGCGCTTAATTGATGCTCACAAAGAATTATCAACCGCAGTCGCACACGAATTACGTACACCATTAGCACGTTCTAAGTTTGCTTTGCAGATGTTGGCGTGTACCGATGATAAAGCCAGACAAGAAAAATATCGCACAGCAATCAGCAAAGATATTTGTGAACTAGAGCAATTGATTAGCGAGATGTTGATTTATGCCAGCTTTGATAACGATAAACCTGAGCTTACTTTTTCTGAAGAATCTTTAGTGGAAATTGTTAATAAACAGGTAAGTAATTACCAGCAGTTTGAACAAAAAATTACCGTTAACAATCTTATCGGTAATATTACCGTAGACGTAGATCGTCACTTTATCAGCCGAGCTTTGAATAATTATATTTCTAATGCCATAAAGTATGGCAACGGTGAAATAAGCATTACGATTATGCAAGAGAAAGAATACTGCCAAATACGCGTCAGTGATAATGGTGATGGTGTCTGTGATGACTTTAAACGTACAATATTTGATGCATTTTCACGTGGCGATACCTCTCGTAATAGAGAAACAGGGGGCTTTGGATTAGGTTTAGCGATAGTTTGCCGAATTATGGAATGGCATGGCGGCAGCGCTTCAGTGATTGATTGTGAACAGGGCGGAGCAAGTTTTATTCTAAGTTGGCCAATCAAACATGTGGCGGTTTAGTATTCGATAATATTCTGTATTTATTAGACATTTTATAATTTAATTCAGTTATTATTAAAGTAATTTACCTTACTGCCGATATTGATATTATCGGCAGTAAAACAGTAAATTATTTTGAAATCAGACGTTTTATCAAATGACATACTTGTTCATGAACTTCAATTAGGCGAACAGCTTAATGAAAGCGTTCATCATGAACGTCGATCTGATTTTTCTTTAATGCTTGCCATGTTAACTGACGATGTTAGAGCGCACAGTCAGTTCAAACTACCGTTAACAACAACTGCAGAAAAAACCACCACTTCAGAACAGCTAAGAAAACATTTCCAATTGCCAGATGAAGCACCATTAGCATTAAAAAGTGTCGACGGTATAAACTCATTTAATCAAGCGGGATTAATTGAGCAACAACAATTAGACCATTTACGTTTGGCTAATACTCTTAAGCCAAAGCCCTTGGCATTTCGTGATGATGCAAAATATATCAACGCTCAGGTTATGACTAATACAAGTTTATATTGTCAGCAGAAACATCAGAAAAAATCGCTAGAACAAGTTCAGCAGCGAGATGAATTTAATGCTAATGCTTGGCTAACCGCAGTACAAAAAACTATCGTTAAAGCGCCACTTATCGAAGCTTATGCTTAAAAGCTTTTTGCACAACACTGTTTAAACTTTTTATTACTGCCACAAAAACACAGTTCATTACGCTTTGGTTTAGCTAATTCATTGCTATCTGACACCTCGCCATCGAGGTAGCGCCAGTTTCCTTGTTCGACAACAAAATTAGAGCGTTCTCGCATTTGCCATAGTTGTCCTTGATACTGATAAAAAGCGGAGAACTCTACTTGCGCATTATTGTTATTGGCTAAGTCTTTTTGATAGTCGCTACTATGATGGATAACCAACTTTAGCCATTGAGTTTGTTCGGCCCATTGCTCTATATCTTCAATTAATTGTTCAGCTTGGCTAGAGGTAGCGTAGGTAAGATAAATATATTGAGCGTTTTTTTTTGCGTAAGCACTGTAGCGAGATCGCATGAGTTGTTCAGGCGATGTGGCTGATTTTTCTGCCAATATAACAGCCAGACAACAGTGAGAGTAGGCTCTATCCGAGCCGCATGGACATAACATCAAAATAACCTATTGAAAAAATTATGCTGAGTTTATCACAAAGGTACTTTTGCTTTTAATGCTTTATTTTTACGATGTAAAATCGGCCACCACACCGAGCTCAATTAAAATGATTTTTTACTCGAGGTAATAACCTTATCGATGAAGTCACTAGATTTTTGCGTTTAGTGTAATTGCTGAGTGGCAGATTTTTGCAACAAAATACATTGGGTTTTTCCTATGGCTGCACAACGAGATATTTCGTCTAATTCAGCTTGGCTGTAATGCGCGTTTGATAAAATTATTGCTGAACAATTACCTTTAAGTAAGGTGTTTTTAATATGTTCTAAGTTAATATTTACCTTATTTACATTCACCTTTAAAATCTTTTCAGGGTTAATTTTCCCCATCATCGATAGCTGTTCTAAAGAGTCATTTTCAGGGTTGATCATTAAAATCCACTTGTTGTCATCGTGATGGTTTTGACAAATTTTTTGATACTTTTCAGACAAATCATATGAGTTTTTTACTCGAATAACATTACACCAATCACTAGATAAAGCACTCTTACTTGATGTTTCAATTCTAGTGCTTAAAGCTAAGTTGCTGTTATTTAAATCTAAATTTATCTTTCTAATGTTTAACATAATGCCAACCTTGATATACTGTATGGATGTACAGTATATCGATTTTATTGTTATTTCAAGCATTAATTAATTTATTTTTATAAAGCAGCTAAAGTGAATTGAATTGTAGGAATTTATGCAAATAACTATTCATTCTAGAGAGTATTTAATCCTTATGACCACTGTGCGAAACACTAGGTTTGCTAAGCACAACTTACGCTTAAGTAAATGTTAAGAATTTATTGCTATCTTTTCTTTTTATCCCGCGTTGATGGATGCTTGTTATTTATTAAGCAAGAGTAAAGCTGCAGGTATCAGGAGAATATAATGGAAAATAGTGTGGCCAATTGCATGGAAAATAATAAAAGCGCAAAAAAAATCATGTTTAATATGGCCTGGTTGTTGGTGCTGTTCAGTGTTATTTTTTGCCAGCAAATTAGTGCCAGACATATTAATGATAAGATCCAACTGTTAAGTGATGGTTGGGCACATGTTAATTTTGAACTGAATGGCGATGTTCAAGAAGATGCTTTTATAAAACTTATTGATCAAGCTAACATGGTAACGTCAAATTATCCCCTACAAGCAGATGCTTGGACTTGGAGTGGTATTATTAAGTCAAGTTTTTCAGAAGTTAGTCGTGGCTTAAATACCTTGTCGTATGCAAAATCGGCGAAAAAAGATTTTCAACAAGCGATTGCATTAAATCCGACAATTTTAGCGGGTTCAGCCTATATAAGTTTAGGCGTGCTTTATCATAAAATGCCCGGCTGGCCTATTGCCTTTGGTGACGATGACAAGGCAGAAGTTTTACTAAAAAAAGGCCTTGAAAATGATCCTAATGGCAAAGTTTCAAATTTTTTTTATGGTGAATTTCTTTTCGATGAGGGTAAATACCATCAAGCTAAAAAGCATCTTTTGCGTGCTAAACAAGTCCCGTTGCGAATTAATTGCTTAATCGCTGATAAGCACCGTCAAGCTGAAGTAGAATTATTATTAGCGAAAGTAGAAAAAATAATAGCCCAAGAGCGTAGACGCTAGCCGTATATAAAAGGTATAAAGTGGTTTGTGCTATTATAATAGCGTTTAAAATCAGGTTGATATGCGAGTGTCTTTTATGCGTTTAGTAAGTGCTTTGAAAACGACGACAATTGCTTTCTTGATAATAAGTTAAATAAGTTAAATAAGTTTTAAGGTAGCGAGATGAGAATTTTACTTGTTGAAGATGATTTACCCTTAGCACAAGCATTACAGCAGTCTTTACGTCATGAAGGTTTTGTTGTTAACCACGTTGAAACGGGTAAAGATGCGCTAACTGCCTTAGCGGTTCCAGACCATGATATGGTTATTCTCGATCTCGGTTTACCCGATATAGATGGCTTAGTAGTGCTGAAAAAAATTCGCGCTAAAAAGCAAACTACACCGGTTATTATTCTTACCGCGCGCGACACTATCGAGCAACGAGTTCAAGGGCTCGATTTTGGCGCTGATGATTACTTAGTTAAACCTTTCGATATTAATGAACTTCTGGCCCGATTACGGGTCATTGAACGGCGCCTTGGTACCGCGGATAGTGCAATTATATCAATTTCGACAGTTAAGCTTGATAGCGCCGCTCATAAAGTTTTTGTCGCAGAGCAAGTACTTAGTTGTTCGAAAAAAGAATATATGGTTTTAAAGGCGTTAATGGAAAATGCTGGTCGCATTCAATCACGCGAGCAAATTGAATCTCGCTTGTATGAGTGGGGTGAAGAGGTGATCAGCAACGCCGTAGAAGTGCATATCCATAACTTACGCAAGAAATTACCTGAAAAATTCATTCAAACCGTTCGTGGTGTTGGCTACACCATCAATAAGGCTTAATAACGCTATCATGTCTATTCGTCGTTATTTGGTGCTAATGCTGTTATCTATTATTACCTTGATCATTTTCGTTTCTGCTATTCAGGGTTATAAAGCCAGTATGAGTAAAGCAGCAAGCTTGTTTGACGATGAGCTGGTCTCTCTGGCGCAAGTGATTAGTGCCATAACGCTGCCTAAAGGGGTTGTTAAGCATAAGGTAACCAGCAACTTTGCTTATCAAGTGGTGATGGATGAACAAGTGATAACACGTAGTGAAAATGCACCACAAAGGCTGATCAATAAATTGAATAACGGTTTTAAAGACGTTAATTTTTTAGGTAAACGTTGGCGCACATACAGTGAAAAAATAAGCGATAATTCAACCGCTAATTATTGGCTTATTGTTGCCCAACCATTAAAGCAAAGGTTTGACCTTGCTGAAGATATAATCTTATCTGCGGTAACACCGATTATTTTAGTGATGCCATTATTGGCATTGATTATTTCTTTGGCAGTACGTCAAGGTTTGAAACCGTTAACCTTGTTAACTCGGGCATTAAAAAATAAAAAGGCAAACGACCTTAGCCAGCTATCAATAAACTCCAACAATGAACTCGCGCCGGTAATAGCCACATTAAATGAGTTGTTTTTACGTCTTTCATCGGCGTTTGAACGTGAAAAGCAATTTGCTTCTGATGCCGCGCACGAACTTAGAACGCCATTAAGTGTATTGAAAATTAATCTGCATAACTTGCAACAAAGTTCTAATGACGTAATAACGGCTACCAGTGAACAAGGTTTAATATCAGCGCAGGCTTTACCCTTTGAGCAGTTAGAGCATAGCGTTGAGCGTATGGCGCATGTGGTTGATCAAATATTAACCTTAAATCGTACCAATCCAGAGCAAATATTAGCTGAAAGTGAAGCGCTTAATTTACAAGTGCTATCACAAGAATGTATCCAAGAGCTGTATCCGTACATCGCCAGTCGAGGTCATGATATTGAGTTAAATAGCGAAGCCACCACTATCTTTGGTAATCGCTTTGCTATCGCTATTTTATTGAAAAACTTGCTTGCTAATGCTGCCAAATACAGCCCAGATCATGGCAAGATATTAGTTTCGTGCAAGCAAGGCGAGCAGGGCATTATCTTGCGTGTTGAAGATTCAGGGCCCGGTATTGCGCCAGCAGAATATACTCGGGTATTTGATCGTTTTTACCGTGTCGGTGGTGATAGCCATAATTCCAAAATCATTGGTTGTGGCTTAGGTTTATCGATAGTTAAGCATATTGTGCAATTGCATCAAGCGACGATTAGCTTGAGTGTTTCTGAGGCGTTAGCTGGCTTATGTGTTGAAGTGATCTTTCAAAATGAAGAAAATAGTCGTTATAACAAGGCGCTTCGTAGCCAACCGTCAGCATCAAACTCGGTAGGGGGTGCTAAATGAGCAACTTCCCGATGCCATTTATTCATTGCGTGATAATGACCTTGCTAATAGTGTCGTTTTCTAGCTTGGCCAAACGACCAGAATTTCAGTTAAGGCTAAATAATCATTTATTTTATCCAGCAGAAATAGAGATTCCTGAAAATACCAAAGTGAAATTGATTATTCATAATCAAGATAATACCCCGGAAGAATTTGATAGCTTTGATCTTAATAGAGAAAAAGTTATTTTTCCGAAAAAAAAGGCGATTATTTTTATTGGACCATTATTACCAGGGCGTTATGATTTTTTCGGCGAATTTAATCCCAATAGCGCCCAAGGCACCATTATTGTTGTACCCAATAAGTTAGCTCCTGATAACACTGAATCCGAAAAGAATGCGAGTAAATCTCCGAGCAATAGCGCTGTGGTGAAGGAGATTAATCATGTTAATTAACACCATTATTTTATTTTTACGCGATGCGTTACCGATCTTTGTTATTACGACGATTTTAATTTCCTTGTTACACCAGCAAGGCATTAAACAGCCTTGGTATGCTATTGCTGTTTTTTCAAGTGTGCTGTTAAGTTTGTTTTTATTAACGACTATTGATGATATTTCCCAAACCTTCGACGATACTGGCCGAGAATGGCTATATGCGTTTTCCTACATTGTTTGTTATTTTTTATCATTAATATTGCTGAGCCAGTTGGTGGCAGCCAACGGGAAAATGCGTCCGAGAAAATATATTATGATCAGCGCTTGTGCTATCGCCTTAATGGCTATTTTGATGACGCTAAATGGCGCAAATTTTTTGATTTATATTACTGGTTTTTGGTATCAAACCAATGCCTCTAATGTCTTAATTACCGGTGTTATTCTCGGCGCAGGTATTTGTGCAAGTATTGCCGTATTACTGTATTTTTTTATGGCGTTTTTTCAGCGTTATTGCCGCATCGTTCGAGAAATATTTTTGATTTTGTTTAGTACGGGATTATTGATGAAAGCAAGCAACTTATTGATACAAATAGATGTGCTACCAAGCGATAGTTTTTTATGGGACGCTAATCACATCATTGCCGAAAACGCTGAGCTTGGACAATTATTAACCGCATTTTGGGGCTACGATGCTACGCCAACCATGTTGCAACTCTGGCTTTATTTATCCGCCATCATGCTGGCGTTTATCGTACTTTTTCGTGCTAACCCAAAACTAAGTCAAGGCAAAACCATATCTAAGGAGGCGGTGTAATGAATTGTCGAGTGCTAACAGGTCTGTTACGGATTATATCCATCAGTCTTGCGATCATTTTTAGTCATGTCGTTGTTGCCGATGGCGTTGTTGTTGATAAGGTTTATCATCCTTATGTACTGCCAAATGAACGTGAATTTGAATGGCGTATGCTATCGCATCAAAATGATGCTGGAAATAGTTTAGGGCAGCGAATAGCTTACGGACAATCAATAACAGAAAACATCATGGTTGAAGTCTACCTGGTCGGTGAGCGAGATAGTAACGATGACTTTGGTCTTTCAGCTTATGAAATAGAAACCCGTTGGATGATCACTGAACAAGGGGAATATTGGGCTGATTGGGGGATGTTATTCGAAGTAGAAAAAGAACACAAACGCGATATTTGGGAATTTACTACCGGGCTGCTATTCGAAAAAGAATATGGCCGTAATAGTTTAGCGCTTAATGCTTTTTTAATTTATGAAACCGGCAGTGATATTCAAAACGAATTTGAAACTGAATTACGTTTGCAATACCGATATCGTTGGATGCCTCAAGTTCAACCGGCTATTGAGATTTATGTCGGTGAAGATTACACCGGTATTGGACCCGCTTTTATGGGCATACAAAGGTTTAATGGACAAAAACAATTAAAATGGGAAATGGGCTTTATCACTGGATTAAATGGCGATAATAAAGACCATATTTTACGACTCGCCATCGAATATGAATTTTAAAAACAAGATGCTTAAAGCGCTATTTTTTCGTCAACTAATCTGGTGTGTGTTTGCTCTTGCACTACTCGTATTTGCTTTAGGTATTAGTTGGCAAGTGAGTAAAACCAGTAGCTTTCTCTACGGTTTTTGGTACCAAACACTCGACATTCAGCAGGTTATTAATAAAAGTGTGCCAAAAAATAGCCAAGGTAAGCGAGACTTTCCCACTGATGACAGCCAATTACATGAGAAAAAATTTGCCGATATTGTGCAAGCTATTCATCAGCACGGTGATGGTTTAGCAGAAATTCGTTATGTAAATCTTCTGGGAATATCGCGCAAACTATTAACGCCTAGCGAAGTACTGCATTTACAAGATGTCGCTAACTTACTTGATAGCATTAGCCATTATTGGTGGGGTAATCTATTTTTATTACTGAGTCTATTAGTGTTTTATTGTCGTAAACTGAAAAACTATACAGCGCTCAATGCACGACAGTCGTTAATAAAATCAACACGAAAACTACCCACAGGTAAGCAAAAATTTCTCACCTTAGCGGGCTTTGTTTTATGCATTGCTGCTCTATTGGGCATTTTAGGTTTTACCGAAGTATTTTATTATTTACATACCGTGGTTTTTCCAGCCAACCATCAATGGTTTTTTTATTATAACGATTCATTAATGGCTTCGTTGATGAAAGCGCCAGATATCTTTGCCGCTATCGCCATGCAACTTGTTGTTGTGGCACTGCTAATAGCGGCTGGAGTGGATTCATTAGTCAGTCGTTATCAACAAAAATTATAACACTTCACTGTGCTATTTTTTTGTTACTTAATTTGTTACTTAATTTGTTACTTATTGAGGTTAGCCAGTTCTTCAATACGGTATTGCGTTAAGGTGATATAACAGGATTTAAAGGCTGAAGCTGCGCTCGGGTCTGGCCCAACAACTAAATATTGCCATCGACAGTTATTTTCGCGATAGCTAATAAAGTTACGTTGCGAACGCTTAAACATATTAAGAGAAGCATGGCGACCCGTGTCGGCCGCTAACTCTTCTAAAATAAACGTTTGATTGTTTACCCAGGTTTGAAGCTCACGATCTTTCTTTTCTTTAATGCCATCTAAGCAGCGTGATATTTCAGTTGCCGTGGTCATTTTTGTTTCACAACTTGTGATCGTTTCTTTCGCCATAGCGGTTGATGATAACAATATTAAGCTGGTGAATAGGTATTTACTAAGATATTTATGATTCATGAATAAAGTTTATGCTTATGCCGGAAGTACTTTCTTGTAAGGTTTTACGGTAACGTTTTTATAAACACCCGCAGCCACGTAAGGGTCGATATCTGCCCATTGTTGAGCGTCAATTAAACTGTCAAATTCAGCAATAACTAAAGAGCCTGTAAAACCAACATCGCCCGGGTTTTCACTATCAATAGCAGGACAAGGACCAGCCACCAGTAGTTTTCCTTGATCTTGTAATGTACGTAATCTGTCTAAATGATCTTCACGTACACTCATACGTAGCGCTAAACTGTTTTCAACATCTTCACTATAGATAATATAAAACATTTTTTCATCCAAAATTATTTCTTTAATTAACAGCGCTAACTACTCGCTAGGTTTTTTTTCTTCTTCTTGATCATCAGGCATATATTTATATAAAGACATTACAGAGCCGATAGCAAAAACAAACGTTAATGCCGTTAAGCCAAACACTTTAAAATTAACCCAAGTTTCTAAGCTAAAGTTGAAGGCTATATACCAATTAAGTAAGCCGCAAATAGCAAAAAATATTGCCCAAGCCAAGTTTAGTTTATTCCATATGTTTTCAGGTAAGGTCAATGCCTCCCCTAAAAACTCTTTGATAATGTTTTTGTTAAAGACTTTTTGACTCACCAGCAGGGAAATAGCAAAAATACCTTGGATAATGGTCACTTTCCATTTTAAAAAGGTGTCGTCGTGCATGTAGATAGTGAGACCGCCAAAAACGGCAATTAAACCAAATAATACTAAATTTCTTTTGGGTATTGGCTGTTTTTTTATTAAGAAGTAGGCGATTTGAATAGCAGATGCGACAATTAATGACCCTGTAGCCCAATAAATATCAGCAAATTTATAAAAAACAAAGAAAATAACTAACGGAATATATTCTAAAAAAGCGTGCATAGGGCCAGTATCAAAAATTTTAATGTGTCGATTCTATCCAAAGCCAAGCCATACGCCAATCTATTTAATGCGATAAAGTGTAATAGCTTTTAACAATCAGCGCTAAACCTCTCACTAGCGCTGATTGTTATAACGTTATGGGTATTATTGATTTTTAGCCTGTTGATAACCAAATGGGTCGTCGATTGAGTAAGACGGTTCAGTAAACCATTTTGCGCCAGTGTCGGTCATATAAAAATGATCTTCTAAGCGCACACCAAATTCATTAGGTAGCACCAGCATCGGTTCGTTTGAAAAACACATACCTTTAGCTAGTGGTGTTCTATCACTACGTATTAAATAAGGCCATTCGTGAATATCTAAACCAATACCATGGCCGGTTCTGTGCGGGCAACCAGGGGTTTCATAATCGGGGCCCATATTCTGGCTAGCGATGTAATCTCTGGCGGCAATATCAACATCACCGCAAGGTACGCCAATATTGGCGGCATCAAAGGCTGCTTTTTGTGCTAGCTTTTCAACAAGCCACATGTCACGTTGGCGTTGGTTTGGCTCACCAAAAACATAAGTACGGGTAATGTCAGAATTGTAACCTTCAATCTGGCAACCGGTATCAATTAATACCATGTCATCTTTTTCCAGCGTTTTAGGTGATTTAACGCCGTGCGGATAAGACGAGTCTTCGCCAAACAACACGATACAAAAATAAGAACCACCAGTAGCACCTAACTTGCGATGTGCTTGGTCAATAAAGTCAGTGACTTCTTGAGTAGAAATACCGACACGTAATATACGCGCTACCGCTTTATGTACTTCGATAGTCATATCTTTTGCTTGTTGTAATAAAGCTATTTCAGTGTCTGATTTTAGTGCGCGACAGCCCGCTGTTACACATTTTGCATCAATAAGTGTTAATGCTGGTGCAGCTTGATTAATGCCGTCGGCAATAAAAAATGCCGTTGATTCATCGATCGCGACTCGGCCCGTATTAATGCCAAGTTCAGCCAATATTTGCTTAAATAATAGGTAAGGGCTTTCGTGCTCTTGCCAGCCTTTTATTTCGCCTTTTACCGTCATGTACTGACTTAAAGTACTCACTTCAAAGAAAGGTGTAATATATTGAATTTCGCCTTGTTGAGGAATAATCGCGCCAACCATGCGCTCGCTGGCATACCATCGGGTACCGGTGAAGTAATATAAATTGGTGCCGGCATTAACATAGGTGGCGGCAATATCATTTTCAACCATAATAGCTTGTGCTTTAGCGATACGTTGCTTTAACTCAGCTTCAGTAATGGCTTGCACCTTACTGGTCATATTGGTTAATTTTTCTAGTTCAATTTTTGCGGAAGAGCCGCCAACACCTATAGTCATATCTGTACCCTATAAAATTCACTTAATTTATGTATATTTTATACAATAAAGCGGGCTGTGTATCGTACTAAATTAGTGGATTTGAATAGCAAGGAAATTAATCATCAGGACCTACGGTCAACTTTTTAGCCCTAACAACAATAACGCTAAACCACATTAAACAATGACAGGAGTATTTATGCGTAAAAAAGTACAATTTATCAGTGGTAAAAATCAGCTCAGCGGCTTACTAGAAAGTCCAGAATCTGAGGTTAAATTTTATGCTTTATTTGCGCATTGTTTTACCTGTGGTAAAGACATTGCAGCGGCTTCACGCATTAGTCGTGCATTAGTGCGCAAGGGTATTGCGGTATTACGGTTCGATTTTACCGGTTTAGGCAATAGCGACGGTGATTTTGCCAACAGTAATTTTTCGTCAAATATACAAGACCTAATTGCCGCCGCAGATTTTCTTCGCGCAGAATATCAAGCGCCACGTCTGTTAATTGGTCATAGCTTAGGTGGTGCAGCGGTGCTTGGCGTTGCCCAGCATGTAGTTGAAGCCGAAGCGGTGGTTACTATTGGCGCGCCATCCGATGCCGCGCATGTGGCGCATAATTTCGCCTTACAACTTGACGATATTGAAAAATACGGCAAAGCAGAAGTTAATTTAGCTGGGCGCGTATTCACCATTGAAAAACAGTTTTTAGATGATATTAAACGTTACGACACCAGCCATATAGGCCTGTTAAGAAAAGCACTATTGGTGATGCATTCACCCGTTGATAAAACGGTAAACATTTGTGAAGCCGAAAAAATATATCAAGCGGCACTGCACCCGAAAAGTTTTGTGAGCTTAGATGACGCTGATCATTTACTTACCAATAAGCGTGATGCTGAATATGCAGCTGATGTTATCGCCGCATGGGCCGGACGATATATTATTCATCAAGATAGTGAAGGTAAAGTTACCGGCATTAAGGGTACTAGCCCTAACATCAAGGTCGCCAAGGGCCACGTTATTGTTGAGGAAAAAAATCATAAGTTTACTCAACATGTCAGTACCAATAGTCATTATTGGCTTGCTGACGAACCTGAGCATGTTGGCGGTAACAATATGGGGCCAGACCCCTACGAGCATTTATTGGCAGGGTTAGGTGCTTGTACGGCAATGACCTTACGTATGTATGCTGTGCGTAAAAATTTAGCTATTAAGCATATAAAAGTTGAGTTAAGGCACGACCGAAATTATCAACAAGATTGTCAGCAGTGTGAAAACAAAACCCAAGGTATTGAAGCCATAGTGAGAGATATTAGTTTTGTTGGCGAACTTGATGCAGAGCAGCAAGCTCGGTTTTTAGAAATTGCCGATAAATGCCCAGTGCATAAAACCCTGCACAATAACGTTAAAGTTGTTAGCCAACTAAGCGCGGAATAAGCAAGCACTATTATCTATGAAATTTGTACCTGATCACACGCTAATTAGGTACAAACTTTTCAGACTCTAAACTTAGCGTTACTGGCTAAAGCTATATCTCGATATGGAGCAGCGTTAATTCGCCATCAATCAGCCCTTAATCTGCTTTTAATTGAACTCTAATCAGAAATGCCTCCCATACAGAGGTATTTAATTTCTAAATAATCGTCTAAGCCATATTTTGAACCTTCACGGCCGCTGCCTGACTGCTTTACGCCACCAAATGGCGCCGCGGCATTTGATATCAGGCCTTCATTAATGCCGACCATGCCAAAATCCAATGCTTCGGCAACACGCCAAACACGACCAATATCTCGGGCATAAAAGTAAGCCGCTAAACCGTATTCTGTGTCATTCGCCATGGCAATAGCGTCACTTTCCGTGTCAAAGGAAATAATCGGTGAAACCGGGCCAAATATTTCATTGCGTGCCACCGGCATATCCTGTGTTACTTGGGTTAAAATAGTAGGTTGGAAAAAATGGCTACCCGCTTTATGAGGCTTACCACCAGTGTTTAATACCGCCCCTTGTTTTATTGAGTCATTGACTAACTTAGTGACATTTTCCACTGCTTCGCTGGAAATCATCGGGCCAATTTGTATGTTGTCATCAATACCATTACCGACATGTAAGTGATTAACCGCATCAGTAAATTTTTCAGTAAAGCTCGCTAAAACGTCTTTTTGCACAAAAATGCGGTTAGTACAAACACAGGTTTGGCCAGCATTTCTATATTTTGAGTTTATTGCACCTTTTACTGCCTCTTCAATATCGGCATCATTAAAAACAATAAAAGGCGCATTACCACCCAATTCCATCGACACTTTTTTAACGCCTGATGCACATTGTTTGATCAGGCTTTTGCCAACCGCTGTTGAGCCGGTAAAAGTAAACTTGGCAACATCAGTATGGGTGGTAAATACTTCACCAATACCTTTAGCGTCTTGACCAACTACCACGTTAAATACGCCAGCTGGTATGCCTGCTTGCTCGGCTAATTCAGCCATGGCTAATGCCGATAACGGCGTTTGCGTAGCGGGGCGTACAACAAAGGTGCAACCAGCTGCAAGCGCTGCAGCGGCTTTACGCGCGATCATCGCATTAGGGAAGTTCCATGGCGTTATTGCAGCCACAACACCAACGGCTTGCTTAATCACCACGATTTTTTGTTTCGCTGATAAACTCGGAATGGTATCGCCGTATACACGTTTACCTTCTTCTGCAAACCATTCAATAAAGCTGGCACCATAAGCTATTTCACCTTTTGCTTCAGCCAAAGGTTTACCTTGTTCAAGGGTCAGTATACGGGCAAGGTCATCCTGATGTTCCATCATCAAATTAAACCAGTTACGCAACAGCGTAGCACGTTCGTTCGCAGGCATTGTTGACCAAGCTTTGAAAGCTTTCTTAGCGGATCGGACTGCCAATATCGCCTGTTCCACGCTAGCATCACAGACCTGCGCTATTACTTCATCGATAGCCGGATTCGACACGTCGAACGTGGTATTGCTAGGGTGCCAATTACCGTTAATATATGAGCTGGTTTTAAGTAATGCGGATTGTTTAATGTCTAGCAAAATATTCTCCTTAATTTAATGAGATAAAATTACCGGAAAATATCCACTATCTAGCAAGCAATATAAGCTAGTTTGCCGAGAGGTTACTGACTAGTGTGGATAAATATCACGGTTAACGCTGTTTTATCTGTTGATGATAAATTATCATAATTAAGCAAGTGGCATGATAGTTTTTATGCACACGCTATAAAATTAAAGGTTTGGTAAATGTCTGAAGCGCTAAAGGGTATAAAAGTAGTTGATTTAAGTCGCATTTTGGCTGGGCCTTGGGCATCACAAATGCTGGCAGATATGGGCGCAGAAGTGATTAAAGTTGAGCGTCCTAAAAAAGGTGACGACACCCGTCACTGGGGACCTCCTTTTATTAAAGCCGCAACAAACCAAGAACCCGCACAAGCGGCGTATTACCACAGCGCTAATCGCAACAAACAATCAATAGCGATAGATATTACTCAGCCACAAGGGCAACAAGTGATCAAAGACCTGATTGCTAAAGCCGATGTCCTGATTGAAAACTATAAAGTAGGCGGCCTTGAAAAGTATGGCTTGAGCTACCCACAAGTTAAATTACTTAATCCTAATTTGGTTTATTGTTCCATTACCGGTTTTGGCCAGCAAGGGCCATACGCGCACAAAGCAGGTTACGATGCGATGATCCAAGGTGAGGGCGGCTTAATGAGTTTAACCGGCGCTGTTGATGGCGAGCCGATGAAAGTTGGGGTTGCCGTAGTTGATGTCATGACCGGCCTTTATAGCGCCAATGCTATTCTCGCGGCATTACTTGCGAAAGCACATACTGGCCAAGGTCAACATATTGATATTGCCTTACTTGATGTGCAAGTAGCCACTTTGGCAAATCAGGGTATGAACTACTTAGCGACCGGAGAAAATCCCAAGCGTTTAGGTAACGGTCATCCTAATATAGTGCCGTATCAAACGTTTGCCACTAATGATGGCAGTTTAATCTTAGCCATTGGCAATGATCTGCAATTTGAAAAATTTTGCCAAGCGGCTAAATGCCAAGAACTGGCCAGCAATGCTTTATTTCGAAGCAATCAACAGCGGGTCGAAAACCGTGGTGAACTGATCCCGGTGTTAGCGCATATTATTGCTCAGCAAAGTACTGCTTATTGGGTCGCGACCTTAGAAGCCATAGCCGTACCTTGTGGGCCAGTAAACACCTTAGAGCAAGTATTTAACCATCCGCAAATTCAACATCGTAATATGGTGAGGCAGCTACCGGATAAAGACGGTACGTTGATCAACACCATTGTATCGCCGATTAATTTATCCGAAACGCCATTACAATATAAGCATGCTGCGCCCGACATTGGACAACATAGCCAAGAAATTTTAAGGCAATTTTTAAACTACGATGACCAACAAGTAGCTCAGCTATTGAAAAATGAAATTGTCGCCTGATTGCTATTTACTAGCGTAAATAAACCCAGCAAATTCAAAATTTTTACCTTTTATTTAGCTTGCAAATTTTCTAAATATCATAACAATAGCGCGGTTAGATAGTGAATAGCTTGTACAACAAGCTAATTAACAAGTGGAAAATAGTTGGCTTTTTTCCCTTAATAGGGCACTAATAATTCGGAGAATCAATATCAAATTTTCACTTATAATCAGTCTGTTTTTTTCGTCATTATCTTTTGCTGGTGATGTTTACGATATATTTCCTGAGCAAATAAATGCCGAAGAAAAATATGTTTTTTATTCACATGGCTTTATTGTTGAAGGTACCAACACTAGGCCTAAACATCAGCGATGGGGCGTTTATGACTTCCCGGCAATCAAGGCATCTTTAGCTGATAGCGAATATCATTTGATTGCTTATCATCGCCCTGAAGATATAGCTCCCGTGCGGCATGCTGAGTCATTAGCAAATGATGTTAAAGCATTATTGCAACAAGGCGTGCTTGCTAAAAATATTACTATTTTGGGCTTTTCTCGCGGCGCCTTTATTACCAGCTTTGCCTCACATTATTTAGAAAAAACACCGGTAAATACCGTTCTTCTTGCTGGTTGTGGGCGTATTGTGTCAAAAAAATATGCGGATATTAAAATAAATGGCAATCTTTTATCTGTTTATGAAACATCTGATCGTGCGGGTACCTGCCAAAAGCTGCAAGATAGAAGTGTTAAGCTTAAGTCATTTGACGAAATTGCTATTTCAACCGGTAAAGAACATGGGGCCTTTTATACGCCAGATCCTGTATGGGTAGTGCCGGTAAAACAATGGATAAAAGAGCAAAGTCGTTAACCGTACTATCAGCACCGTAAATAGCGGTAATAGAAAAAGGAAAGTTCAGTGTATAAGTTAGTCATAGCGTTTATGTTAATACTTTTGTTAACGGCATGCGCCAGTACAAAAAAGGCAGATAATTTTTCAGCTGACGATTTAGTGGGAGTTTGGCAGTTGAAATTTGACGGCGTTTATCCTTATTGGTTTAGTCATATTGCTTTTACTCAAGACGGCAGAAAATGCGTATTAAGTTATGAGTTTGATGCTAACGGCAAAGTAGATATAACCTATTATGCTAATCGCTATGCCATTAAGGATGGACATTTAGTCACTACCGTTGGTTATAGTTCAACACCTTATGTGCGCGCTGGTGAGGTGATTAAAGATCGAATTGACGAAATTACCCCTAATTATTTTCAAGTTTTTATGGTTGCCCCATATATTGGTAGTTCGGCGGAAAAGCATCAAAAATTATCAGACTTAAAGCCGGAAGATATTTGTAATATTGTTAATAGTTTTGGTATTGCCAATCACTAAGCATATATTGGCATTTACTCAGGTTTTGTTTAGCTTTAGTTGAATTTAGCTAGATTAGAGGCGTTTCGATGAAGATTATAGGTCATACAGAAAGATTAGTTATTAGGCAGTTGGCTTTTGATGATGCTGCATTTATTGTGCGCTTACTTAATGAAGAATCTTTCATTCGCTATATTGCCGATAAGCAAGTTAGAACCCTATCAGATGCTAAAAACTACCTGAGTGAGGGGCCACTATTGAGTTATCAAACTTATGGTTTTGGTTTGAATTTGGTCGCCTTAAAAGAGAGCGGAACACCAATAGGCATTTGTGGCTTACTTAAAAGAGCCAGCTTAAATTTTCCAGATTTAGGTTATGCACTGCTAGACGAGTTTTGCGGTAAAGGCTATGCACGAGAGGCTGCCAATTTTGTGCTGAAAGAAGAGATGGCTACCCACGACTTAAGCACCGTTTTGGCGGTTACCTTTCCTGATAACCTAGGCTCAAATAGTTTATTGAAAAAAGCCGGTTTTACCTTGAAAGGTCATGTTGAGTTGTATGATTTACAAAACAACCTTTATGAGTACCATGATAAAAGCTGAAATAGCGCCTGTTAAGAATAATGCTAATAAGAAATAGCATCCACCTGTTTAGTTTTGTTAATAATCAATAATAGTACCGGCTTAATTTGCCGTTAAAGGGTTAAAAATTATATGGAAATTAGACCTATCTCATGGCAGGAAACGATGCCACTACGTCATAGTGTATTATGGCCAAGTAAGCCGCCCGAATATTGTCATGTAGCGGGTGACGCTGACGCTTTGCATTTCGGTGCTTTTATTGACGATACCTTAGTTTGTGTGGCATCGGTATATTTAGCCGCTGATAAAGCACGTTTACGTAAATTCGCGACCAATATTCAATATCAGTATCAAGGTATTGGTACTCAGGTGTTAGCCTATATTATTGCATCATTGCGTGATAAAAATGTGGCGTTGTTTTGGTGTGACGCACGAGAGTCAGCGTTAAGTTTTTATCAACGTTTTGGCATGCAAGCCAGCGGTGAACGCTTTTACAAAGCAGATATTGCTTACTTTAAAATGCAAGTTGCTCTATAATTTTTCACTAACCACATGTTAAATATAGTAATATCTAGGAAAGTCGAGCTGTTCTAATTTAGTTTTTTACATTCGGCTAGTGTCAGGAAATTTACACGAATTAAGGAGTAAAACATTATTTTTATCAAACACCTATGGCTATTACTGAGCTTTTTCTATGGCGCATGTGTTTTTAATGCACAGGCAAACTCAACTAGTGCAATAGCGAGCAAAAATCTCGCTGAAGCTAAGATTGAAAACATCGTTAATAGTTATGTTTCAAACCATGCTTTTGACGGCGTGATCTTGGTGGCTAAGTCTGGCGAAATTATATTTGAGCAAGCTTATGGCTTGGCCGATAGGGCAGAAAATAGCGCCATTAAAAGTGATAGTGCATTTCAGTTGGCGTCATTAAGTAAGCCAATAACTTCGGCGTTAATACTTAAACTGGTAGAAGGTGGTAAATTAACCCTCGATGCTACGTTGGCGCATTACTTTCCTGAATTTAATAATGATTTCGGTAAACAAGTGAAAATACATCATTTGCTTAGTCATACTTCTGGCTTGCCTAATCACTTTATTATTGATGGCTGGTTTAGTCATGATTTTCACAAAAACACCACCGAGCAAAGCTTTATTCAATTAATCTCAACGCTTACGCCAAAATCTAGCGCTGGAAGCGAATACCATTACTCAAATTTAGGCTACTTCTTGCTGGGAAAAATTTCTGAAAAAGCGACTGGCCAATCATTTGCTGCCAACCTGAAAAAATATATTACTGCGCCGTTAAATATGGCCGCCTCGGGCGTGTTAGCGGGTTTTGAGGTACCATTGAATAATGTTAAGGGGTATCAATGGCAACATGGCGGAGGTTATCGCGAGCAGTCAGCAAAAAATATGACCTTGTTTGGCGCGGGTGCTGGCATGTATAGCAATGTCAGAGATCTCCACCGCTTTGACTTAGCTTTATATGACAATACTTTATTAAGTGATAGCAGTAAAAAGCGACTTTTCAATCCTGAAAACCCCTACAGTTGGCGTGTTGGCAAAATGCCTTTAACAGACGATTTAGAGGTTAATGTCCATGCTTACGACGGTAAGTTTGATGGCTTTAGCGCCATGATGACGCGTTTTATCGATGATCAGCACAGTATTATTTTATTGAGCAATACGGGTATGAGTTATTTTTTGAAAGCGCAATTGACACTAGATATCGTGAAAATTTTATATAGCCAAGATACTGAAAATCGTGAAAATAATGCAACACTTAAGCTCATTAACGCGGTAGTGAATGGCAGTTTTGATGCCATGCTAAGTAAAATAACCTCAGGTGAAGTTAATTTTTCGCTGAACGAGCAAAGTTTATCTGCACTTGCCTTTGAATTACTTTGGTCGAATGAGGGGGAGAATGCGTTGCAACTATTTTCATTTATTGCTGCTAAATATCCTAGTTCGGCAAGTGCTAAGGCTAACCTTTTACAAGCATGTAATCATCGATTAACAAAAAACGCTAAAAGTAATGCTGTTATTTGTCATCAGCAGTAGATTATTCATCAAAAAATAACGGATATTTCTATAAAAGGCAGTTTTATGAGCGTAACAAAATTTCCAGTAAATAATTATGAAAATTATCATGCACATGTTTATTTTGAACAAGACACCTTGTGCTTTGCTGCTGATTTGTGCCAAACAGCGGGTGATTTATTTGCTTTAGAGGTTGGAAGGGTCCATCAAAAAAATGTTGGACCTCATCCCAAGTGGAGTTGCCAAATAAAGTTTTCATCAAATGAGTTTGAGCAATTTATTACTTGGCTTGAAAATAATCGTAATGGTTTGTCGGTGTTAATACACGCATTAACTGGAGATAACCTTAAGGACCATACCTTACATGCATATTGGCTAGGTGATGAATTACCGCTAACGTTAGCTATATTTGCTGCTAAGTGAATGGATTATATTTTTCTTATCACACTCCGCGCTATACCTAGTAAAGCGCTCAATATCATGACTGATAGTGTAATTGCTAAATGCTAGTTTGATCTAGATATTAATTACTTCGTTTTCTCCGGCGTTAATTTGGTATTTGAGGCAGCCATGATCATTTTATTTCTCAGCCATTTATTCGCTGGTTCTTTGTCAACATTAACATGCCAGTATAAATGCACGTCAATGCCTGGTAACTCTACAGGCATTGGATAAATAGCAATATCGACCATATCGCTGTACATAGCTGCTGCCGTTTTCGGTAAGGTTAGCAGCATATCGTTGTTGATGATCACTCGACAGGCTGATACTGCATGCTGACATCGCAGCGATATTTTACGGTGTAAACCAATACGAGATAATTCAAAATCTTCCAGACCTGGCCCGCTAGATCTCGACGACACTAATACATGCTCTAGTTTTAGGTATGTTTCTAGATCTAACTTAGCTTTGATGGCTGGGTGATTTTTACGAGCAACCACAACCAGTTGGTCTAGCTCTAATTGGGTATGTAAAATATTATTGCTGACAGGGATTAAGGCATCAATGGCTAAGTCTATATCGCCACTGGCTAACTTATTCTCAAGCTCACTTCGTCTTACTCTTCGATTACTACGCAAATTTATTGCCGGTGACTCTAGCGATAAGCTCTCTTGTAATATAGGTAAATAGTAGGGCTCTAATGAACCATGGAGTGATAGCGAGAAACTTTTTCGTGACGTTAGTGGTTCAAACTGGCGTGATTGCACTAAACAAACTTGCAATTGATGTAAGGCTTCGCGTACGTCATCAATAACATTTTTTGCCACCGGCGTAGGTCGCATTTCATTGCCTTGGCGAATGAATAAAGCATCATCAAAGTAGGTACGCAGCTTTCCTAGCGAATGACTCACCGCCGGTTGTGATAAATTTAGTACCGATGCTGCTTTCGTTATATTACCTTCACAATAGATGGCATCGAAAACAACAAACAAGTTCAAATCAATTTTCATACTTACTCCATTGTCGGTCAAATCTGCGCATGTACTATATCAGGCCAACCTATTCGCACTATTTAATATATAAATAGTAGGGTATTAGAACTATTCATTTGTTTAATTTAGATGCTGAGCTTAGCATAGTCAAGTACATTCGATATACCGTACTCACTATTTTATTACGGTATTTACTTAGCAAAGACAGTGGCGGTTAATATGGCTTATTTTTATTATAAAACAATAACTAAAAATAAGTTAAAGCAGGATGCGAGCCGTTACACATTGCACGCTAAATTTTATAACAAGACCGAGCAGTAATATGGCAGCGATTTATTTAATCCGACACGGGCAAGCCTCTTTTGGTAGTGCTGATTATGATCAGCTATCTGAAAAAGGTCGTCAACAAGCGGTATTGTTGGGGCAATATTGGCGTTCAAGAGCGACGCCAAGCAAACTGTTTTGTGGCGACTTACTGCGTCATAACCAAACCTTATCGGGGTTTAATGAAGGTTACCAAGGCGTCACTACGCCGACGGTTATTCATTCAGGTTTTAACGAATTTGATCATGTTGATATTCTTAATAACTATCATGCACAATGGCAAAATCTGGCAAAAATGAGCGAAGAAATCAAACAGCGTAAAGAGCCTAATAAAAGCTTTCAAAAAGAATTTGCTCAAGCGCTTAATCGCTGGGTTGCTGGTGATAACAACGATGATTACATTGAAACTTGGCCGAAATTTAAGGCGCGTTGTATACGCGCGCTGCAAGATATTATCGAACAAGAATTAGCGAATAAACGCAAATTTAAAGCGCAGGGAAGTGATAATAAAAAATCAAAAGACATTTTGGTTTTTACTTCCGGTGGTACTATTTCGGTGATCGTGCAACATATTCTAAAACTCAGTGATCAACAGGCCTTAGAGATTAATCAGCAAGCGAGAAATACCAGCGTGACCAAGCTGCTGTTTTCTGAAAACATGCTCAGTGTTGATTATCTAAATAATTATAGTCATTTGGAGCAAGTCGGCGAAGACTGGGTCACCTTCAGGTGATAAAGCGTTCATACAATTAACCAACATTTAATTAGGAAATAAAATGGATAGTGGCAATTTATTTGATTTATCAGGAAAAATCGCATTAGTAACAGGTGCTAGCCGTGGTATTGGCGAAAGTATCGCAAAACTTTTAGCGCATCATGGTGCCCACGTTATTGTTTCAAGTCGAAAAATTGACGGCTGCCAAGCGGTGGTTGATGAAATAACAAAAGCAGGTGGCAGTGCACAAGCTATGGCATGCCATATCGGTGAAATGGAGCAAATTGAAGCGATTTTCGCAGCGATAGCTAAGCAACACGGCAAGCTAGATATTTTAGTTAATAATGCTGCCGCTAATCCGTATTTTGGTCACATTTTAGAGACAGACTTAAGTGCCTTTCAAAAAACTGTTGATGTGAATATTCGAGGTTACTTTTTTATGTCAACGCTGGGCGCTAAGTTAATGAAGAATAACAACGGTGGCGCTATTGTTAATGTCGCTTCCATTAATGGTGTTATTCCTGGCGACTTCCAAGGTATCTATTCCATTACTAAAGCCGCGGTTATTTCAATGACCAAAGCCTTTGCTAAAGAATGTGCGCAATTTAATATTCGCGTCAATGCCTTATTGCCGGGTGCAACCGATACCAAGTTTGCCTCAACCTTAGTTAATAACCCTAAAATTTTAGAGCAGGCGATGGCACATGTACCAATGAAGCGCGTTGCTCAACCAGACGAAATGGCCGGTACCGTATTGTATTTAGCTTCAGATGCATCGAGCTACACCACAGGTACGGCAATCAATGTTGATGGTGGTTACCTGATTGGTTAGGCTAAAGATCATCATTTAAAACAATATTATTGGTCAAAAAACGCAAATAAAAAATATCGAGTAAATATTTATGAGTACTACATACAACAGCAACGCTGCAGCATTATTTAAACCGTTTTCAGTGAAATCTTTAACGTTAAAAAATAAGACCGTCATGGCACCAATGACACGGGCATTTTCACCAAATAATGTCCCAGGTAAAGAAGTTGCCGCTTATTACCGACGACGTGCTGAGGGCAATGTTGGTCTTATTATTACTGAAGGTACTTTTATTTCACATAAAGCGGCTAATGGTTATGAAAACGTACCGGCAATTCATGGCGCTGAAGCCCTAGCAGGTTGGAAACACGTAGTCGATGAAGTACATGCCGCTGGTGGCAAAATTGCACCACAGCTTTGGCATGTGGGGTCGGTTCGTAAGTTAGGTATAGGGCCAAATAAAGATGTGCCAGCTTATAGCCCTTCAGGTTTATTTAAACCTGGCGCGGAGAATGGCGTTGCTATGACGCAAGCGGATATAGACGAAGTTGTTGCGTCATTTGCTCAAGCGGCACTGGATGCAAAAAATATTGGTTTTGACGCCATTGAAGTTCACGGCGCGCACGGTTATTTGGTTGACCAATTTTTTTGGCAAGGTACTAACCAACGTGATGATAAATACGGTGGGTCATTAGAAAATCGTACCCGTTTCGGTGTTGAAATTGTGCAAGCTATACGTGCTGCTGTTGGTGAAGACTTTACCATTATTTTCCGGTTTTCTCAGTGGAAGCAACAAGATTACAACGCAAAACTGTGCCAAACACCTGAAGAGTTAGGTCGCTTTCTAAACTTGTTAAGTGCTGCTGGTGTTGATGTGTTTCATGCCAGTACGCGTCGCTTTTGGGTCAGTGAATTTGCAGGATCTGAACTCAATCTTGCCGGTTGGACGAAAAAACTGACCGATAAACCGGTTATTACCGTTGGTAATGTTGGCTTAGATGCTGACTTTATTGGCGAAGGTAATAAAGACTTATCTGGCACCTCCAACCCAACGGGCATTGATGAGCTACTTACACGTTTAGGTAACAACGAATTTGACTTGGTGGCGATTGGTCGAGCCTTGTTAGTTGACCCTGATTGGGTTAATAAAATTGGCATTAACGCCATTGAAGAAATTAAACCCTTCACTAAAAAGTCATTAATGTCATTAAGTTAATTAGCCATATTACATAAGGAATACCCTATGAATTTCGAATATAGCGAAAAAGTGCAAGTGCTTATTAAGCAAGTTTCTGAGTTTATGGATAGCCATGTTTTTCCTGTTGAACAAGAAATGCATGACCTTGTTGCCAAAGACCAATGGTCAACACCACAATTAATGGAAGAGCTAAAAGCGAAGGCAAAAGCCGCCGGCTTATGGAATTTATTCTTACCGGTGGCTTATGGCAAATACAGTGCCGGATTAACTAATTTAGAGTATGCGCCCTTGGCTGAAATCATGGGAAAAGTGATGTGGGGCCCAGAAGTATTTAACTGCGCAGCACCAGATACTGGCAATATGGAAGTATTAGCAAAATACGGCACTGAAGCGCAGAAAAAGCAATGGTTAGAGCCATTGTTAGAGGGCAAAATTCGTTCTGCTTTCGCCATGACTGAACCAGAAGTTGCCTCAAGTGACGCGACAAACATTGAGTTGCGTATTGAGCGTGATGGTGATGAATACGTGATTAATGGTCGTAAATTCTATATCAGTGGTGCTTGTCGTAAGCAATGTGAAGTAATGATTGTGATGGGCAAAACCGATCCCAGCAACAGCAATCGCTACATTCAACAATCTCAAGTATTAGTACCGATGAAAACCCCTGGCGTTACCATAGTTCGTCCTATGCAGGTTTTTGGCTATAACGATGCTCCAGAAGGGCATGCTGAGATCACCTTTGAAAATGTCCGGGTGCCAGTTGAGAATATTATTGTTGGCGAAGGCAAAGGTTTTGAAATTGCCCAAGGGCGTTTAGGGCCTGGGCGAGTTCATCATTGTATGCGCTCAATTGGTGTCGCACAACGTGCTCTAGATTTAATGTGTAAGCGTGTTAATGAACGTATTGTTTTTGGTCGCCCTATGATCAAACAACAATCAGTACGTGAAGATATTGCTTTGTCTGCTTGCCAAATTGAACAAGCCCGTTTAATGACCTTAAAAGCCGCACACAAAATGGATACCGAAGGTAACAAGGCGGCGAAGGACTTAATTGCCATGATAAAAATTGTTGCGCCAAATATGTCTCTTGATGTGTTAGACCGCGCAATTCAATGCCATGGCGCTGTCGGTGTTAGCCAAGATACTTTCTTAGCTCATGCTTATGCGGGTCAAAGAACCTTGCGTTTAGCTGATGGTCCCGATCAAGTGCATATGATGCAGTTAGGTCGTGATCTAGTTAAACGTCTAGCAGAATAACTTTTTATTTTTATGCGGTAAATCACGGTTGATTACCGCAGCTAATTTACCTTATGAGTAGCGAAAAATGGCTAATGCTCTATCAACTGATATAGAAAATATTGATATTCAAACATTAACGGCTTATCTCGAAAAACATCTTGTTGGCTTTAAAGGCCCGATGAGCCTAGAAAAATTTAGTGGTGGGCAATCAAACCCCACGTTTAAGGTTACAGCACAGTCGGGCACTTATGTTTTACGTCGCCAACCACCGGGTAAATTATTGAAGTCGGCTCATGCGGTTGATCGTGAATATCGAGTGCTTGATGCCCTTAAAGATAGTGATGTTCCAGTAGCGCAGGTGTATCACTTGTGTGAAGACGTTACGGTGATAGGTTCAATGTTTTATCTGATGGAGTTTTGTGACGGCAGCATTTACTGGCACGCCTCATTAAGTGAAATCGATAATAACAAGCAAAGAACCGCTATGTACGACGCGATGAATAAAGCGTTAGTGGCATTGCACAGTGTTGATATTGATAAAGTTGGCTTAAGCACGTATGGCAAGATGGGTAATTATTTTCAGCGCCAACTCGAGCGTTGGCTTGGCCAGTATAAAGCGTCTGAGTTACAAATTATTCCCGCAATGAATACTTTAGGACAATGGCTAGAAGCAAACCTTCCAGAAGATGATGGACGCGTGTGCTTAGTGCACGGTGATTATCGTTTAGACAATATTATGTTTGCCAAAGACAAAGCTGAGATTATTGCGATTTTAGATTGGGAATTATCAACGCTAGGGCATCCGTTTGCTGATTTGGCCTATCAATGTATGGGTTTAAGAATGCCGCAAGGCTTAGGCAGTATTGATGGCTTACAAGGCATTGACCGAAGCAGTTTAGGTATTCCGAGTGAAGCAGAATATGTTGAGCAATATTGTCAGCGCATGGATATCGACAAGATAGAAAACTGGAGTTTTTATCTTAGCTTTAGCTTTTTTCGTTTAGCTGCGATTGTTCAAGGGGTTGCGAAAAGAGCGTCGCAAGGTAATGCGTCAAATGCGAATGCTAGCAAGATCGGGGCATTTGTCGAGCCTTTAGCCAAAATGGCGCTAGCGATTATTGCACAAGAGCAACAAGCATAGAAAATGAATACAAGGCATTAACAACAATCATATTACTTATAGGAATTACATCATGGATCCATTGTTAGATTTTACCGGTAAAGTTGCTGTGATCACAGGTGCAGCGCAAGGATTTGGCCAACTATTAGCCCAAGAGTTGGCTAAGCGTGGCGCTAAATTAGTGATCAGTGATATTAACGAAGCTGGCGTTCATCAGGTTGCTGACGGCATCGCTGCCACCGGTGCGCAAGTGCTGGCTATGAAGTGTGATGTCTCTAAAAATGAACAGTGTAAAGCTATGGTTGACGCCGCTATTAACACTTTTGGCCGCGTTGATATCGGGGTTAACAATGCTGGTATCGCCCATGAGTTTATGCCCTTGCATGATATCGAAGAAAGCATTATGGATAGTCAATTTGCCATCAATGTTAAAGGTGTACAATTTGGTATGCGTCATCAAATAAAACAAATGCTGACACAAGGTGAGGGCATTATCCTGAATGTCAGTTCAATGGCCGGCCTTAGCGGTGCAGCGCGTGGTAGCGCTTATTCAATGGCTAAACATGCGGTTATTGGTCTAACTAAAACCGGCGCGGTTGAATATGGTCGTCACAACATTCGCATTAACGCTATTTGTCCGTTTTTTACCTTAACCCCTATGGTGACTAACTTTGCTGATGAAGAAAAACAAAGCAAAATGGGGCGTAGTGCGCCAATGAATCGCTTAGGCGAGCCGAAAGAGATTGTTGCTATGATGTTGATGATGCTGTCGCCCGCGAATAGTTATTTAACCGGTCAATGTATCGCGGTTGACGGTGGCGTATCGGCAACATAAGGCACATTTTTTTTCAAATAAGTAAGTCCGTTAAATCTGAAAACAATGATCACAAAAGTGCATTAAATTTTTACTGTTAAATGAAAAGAGGATCGTATGGCTGTAGCAATGATAAATGAGCGTGACTTAGAGTTTATGCTTTATGAACTGTTTGATAGCGAACAATTGATGAGTCGCGAGCGCTATCAAGACCATGATCGTCAAACATTTAATGGAGTCATTAATACTGCAAAAGCGATTGCCGAAAAGCATTTTCTGCCCATTCGTCAAAAGTTGGATACGCATCAACCAAGCTTTGATGGTAAAAAAGTACATTTAATTCCTGAGCTTAAACCTGCGATTGCAGCGGTAAATGCCTCGGGCATTGGCTGCGCGACTGCCGATTACGAATTAGGTGGTATGCAATTACCGCCAATTGTTGCCAGTGCAGCCGCTACTTACCTCACCATTGCTGGTGGGGTTGGTATGGGTTACAACATGTTAACCACAGCCAATGCTAATTTGCTGCTCGCTCATGCCAGTAAAGACATGATTGAAAAATGGGTCAAGCCGATGTTAGCTGGGCGCTTTATGGGCACGATGGCAATGACAGAACCCGGTAGTGGTTCAGGTTTAGGTGATTTATCAACGAAAGCGGTTAAAACCGACGATGGTAACTATCGTATATCAGGCAGTAAAATTTTTATCTCTGGTGGCGATCATGATCTCAGTGAAAATATTGTTCATTTGGTGCTAGCGCGTATCCAAGGTGCACCTAAAGGGGTAAAGGGTATTTCGCTTTTTGTTGTGCCTAAATTTTTACTAAATGATGATGGCTCAATTGGCAATGATAATGAAGTGGCACTGGCAGGCTTGTTTCATAAAATGGGTGGGCGCGCGCAAACCTCAACCGCATTAAGTTTTGGTGAAAAAAAGGGCTCGATAGGTTATTTGGTTGGTGAAGAGAACCAAGGGCTAAAATACATGTTTCACATGATGAATGAAGCACGCATTATGGTGGGCACCAGTGGCGCTGTACTCGCTACGGCAGGCTTTCAATATTCACTTGATTACGCGAAAAATCGACCTCAAGGGCGCTTACCTTCATGTAAAGATCCGCTATCGCCTATGGTTAACATTATTGAACATGCGGATGTTCGTCGTATGTTACTGGCACAAAAATCTTATGCTGAAGGCGCAATGGCGTTGGTTCTGTATGGCACGCAACTGAGTGACGACGAGAAAACCGCATCTTCACAAGAGCAGCGTGAATATGCTCATACACTATTAGATTTTTTAACTCCCATTATCAAAACTTGGCCTTCTGAATACGGGCCAAAAGCAAACTCTTATGCGATTCAAGTGATGGGGGGACACGGTTATATTAATGAACATCCAGTGGAGATGTTTTATCGAGATAATCGACTTAACGCTATACATGAAGGTACTACGGGTATTCAATCATTGGATCTGCTGACCCGTAAAGTACCAATGAATAACATGAAAGGCTATTTAGCTACCTTAAGCGAAATTAATAACACCATTGTAATAGGGAAACAGATTGATAGCTTGAGTGAGTTTACTAACGACTTAGAAGGCGCTGTTAATCGACTAAAACGCACCACTGAAACATTGTTAGCTAGTATGTCGACGAACAATATTGATCTTGCCCTGGCAAATTCAGTCAGTTATCTCTCGATGTTCGGTCACGTTATTATTGCTTGGTTGTGGCTAAAACAAGGTATTGTTGCAACTAATGCGCTAGCTAAGGAACCGCACAAAGCAGATGAAAATTTCTATCATGGCAAATTACAAGCCTTACAGTATTTTTATCGCATAGAACTGCCAAAAATCGCGATTTGGGAAAAAACCCTGATCAAAATTGACAGTACCAGTTTTGATATGAAAGCTGAGTGGTTTTAAGTCGGCAGTTTTAAGTCAAGCGTCGTTAAAATTTTAGTTAACGCTAATACCCATTTTTATAAGCATTGTCGCCTGGTCGATAATGCTTTTTTGTTATATTTCAATATTATTCTGACATTGCGAGCAAATCACTCTCCCCCTTAAACTATTCGCAGGGTAAATATCGAGATATCAAAACTATTCATTTGTTTAATGTTACTGGCGCGATTAGCATGAGTTATCGTTTAAATTTTGTTTATAGCTGATAACGTCTACTTTTAAAGGAATAACGCATGCCGACCGTAATCAATAGAGATGACATCGCCCAATATATTGGCCATCAAGCAGCGCCAAGTCACTGGCATACCATTACTCAAGCACAAATTAATCAATTCGCTGACTGCACGCTTGATCACCAATTTATTCATGTTGATGAAGAAAAAGCAAAAGCTACACCGTTTGGCTCTACGATTGCCCACGGGTTTTTATCGTTATCAATGTTATCGCATTTTGCAGAAGACTTTAGTGTCATCATTGACGGCTTTTATATGGGCTTGAATGCTGGCTTTGATAAAATTCGCTTTTTACAACCCGTTGCGGTTAATAGTCGAGTGCGGGCTCATGCTAAAACACTCGCTATTGAAGAGAAAAAGCCCGGACAATATCGTTTATCAACTGAGGTCACCATAGAAATTGAAGGCTGTGATACGCCGGCACTGGTTGCTGAATGGATTTCAGTGCAAATGGTTAAGTAAGCATTTGCTTGCCTGAAAAAAGCATTCAATAATTTAGTTTTATCACTGTTTTATCAAAGTTTCATAAAGTTTTAAGGAAAAAGTATGACCATTAGTTTTCAAGGTAAAGTTGCGATTGTCACAGGCGCAGGCAACGGTTTAGGTCGCTCGCACGCACTAGAATTAGCAAGACGCGGCGCAAAAGTGGTGGTTAACGACTTGGGCGGGGCGCGTGACGGCAGTGGCGCATCAAGTGAAGCGTCACAAGAGGTTGTACGATTAATTGCAGAGATGGGTGGTGAAGCTATTAGCCACGGCGCAAATGTTGCAAACTTTGACGAAGTACAAGACATGGTGGCTCAAACAATGAGCAAATGGGGCCGTGTTGATATTTTGATCAACAATGCGGGCATTTTGCGTGATAAGTCATTTACTAAAATGAGCTTAGAAGATTTTAAATTGGTGATGGATGTTCATGTGATGGGCACCGTCAATTGTACTAAAGCGGTGTGGGACATCATGCGCGAGCAAAATTATGGCCGCATTGTGATGACAACATCATCCAGTGGTATGTATGGTAACTTTGGTCAATCGAATTACGGCGCTGCTAAAATGGCGGTATTAGGGTTAATGAATACGTTAGTACTTGAAGGGGCTAAAAATAATATCTTGGTTAATGCTTTAGCACCAACAGCCGGTACGCGCATGACCGAAGATTTAATGCCAGAAGACATAGTTAAAGCGTTTGCACCAGAAGCGGTAACCGCAGGTATGCTGACGTTATGTGATGAAAACGCGCCGAATCGTTTTATTTTATGTGCTGGTGCCGGCGGTTACTCAAGTGCCAGTATCTTTGAAACACAAGGTTGCTTTTTACCAAAAGGCTCACAAAGCCCAGAAGCTGTGCGCGAAAATTGGCCTGAATTAAGCGCTCAAGAAAATCAAGCATCACTAGCATCGGGTGCTAAACAAGGTGAAAAGTTTGTCATGAAAGCCATGGCGTTTATGAAATCACAGCAACAATAAGTTGTCGCAGCTAAAATTTTAACAACTAAAGAAACAGGAATTATCATGAGAGAAGCCGTCATTGTATCAGCAGCACGTACCCCCATTGGTAAAGCTTATCGTGGTGCTTTTAACGATTTGTCTGCGCCAACATTAGCGGCAGTAGCCGTTAAGGCCGCAGTGGAAAGGGCGGGGATTGATCCTAATGAAATTGATGACTGTATTTTCGGCGCAGCATTAACGCAAGGTAACCAAGGTATGAACTTTGGTCGTCAAGTGGCAATGGCTGCGCAATTACCTGTTTCAGTGCCAGGTATGACCATAGACCGTCAATGTTCATCAGGTTTAATGTCAATAGCGACAGCTGCTAATCATATCGTTTGTGATGGTGCTAATGTGGTGATTGCCGGTGGTTGTGACTCAATCAGCTTGGTACAAAATGATAAAATGAATATGTATCGTGCAGTTGACCCAAGTGTTAAAGCTTATCGTCCAGCTATTTATATGCCGATGTTAGATACCGCTGAAGTGGTGGCTGATCGTTATGGTATTACGCGTGCACAACAAGATGCCTACGCACTTAAATCACAGCAACGTACGGCGCAAGCACAAGTTGAAGGTAAGTTTGACGATGAAATTGTGCCAGTCACTTGTACTAAATTAGTGATGGACAAAGCCACAGGTGATATCAGTAAAGAAGCAGTGACGTTAAGCAAAGACGAAGGTAATCGTCCGTCAACAGACTTAGCCGGTTTATCAGCTTTAAAAGCGGTAAAAGAACAGGGCTCAATTACTGGCGGTAATGCGTCACAGTTATCAGATGGTGCTGCAGCTGTAGTGGTCATGGAACGTGAATTAGCACAAGCACAGGGGTTAACACCACTAGGTGCTTATCGCGGTTTAGTGGTTGCCGGATGTGAGCCTGACGAAATGGGCATTGGTCCGATTTACGCTATTCCAAAGCTACTTGAACGTAACGGCTTAACCATGGATGACATTGGTTTATGGGAAATTAACGAAGCCTTTGCCGTACAAGTACTTTACTGTGCGGAAAAACTCGGCATTGCAGAAGACCGCTTAAACGTTAATGGCGGGGCAATTTCTATTGGTCATCCGTACGGCATGAGTGGCACTCGTATGGTGATGCATGCCATGATTGAAGGTAAACGCAGAGGCGTTAAATATGTTGTGATCAGCATGTGTATTGGCGGTGGCCAAGGTGCAGCAGGACTATTTGAAGTGCTCTAATCGTCAAACTATGTCAAAGTATTAAAATATAAAACAAAAATAATTAAACGAGAGGAATGTATTGTGGAAAAAATTTGGCTTGAAAAAAGTTATCCACCCGGTGTTGCGTTTGAAATAGACCCCGATAAATATAGCTCGTTGGCTAACTTGTTCTTTAAATATACCAAGTTGTATGAAAATAACACCGCATTCATCAATATGGATGTTGCTATTAGTTATCAAGAGTTAGGCCAGCAAGCTACTGATTTTGCTGCTTACTTACAAAATGATTTAGGTTTTGTCAAAGGTGAAAAATTCGCCATCATGATCCCAAATACCCTGCAATATCCTATCGCTTTATTTGGTGCCTTAATCGCTGGACTAACGGTAGTTAACGTAAATCCACTATACACCGCTCGCGAATTACAGCATCAATTAAAAGACTCTGGTGCTAAAGGTATTCTTATTCTAGATAACTTTGCTCATGTGCTTGAAAAAATTATCGATGATACCGACGTTGAGCATGTGATCATTACGGGTGTGGGTGACCGTTTAGGATTGCTGAAAGGAACTTTAATTAATTTCGTACTAAAATATGTTAAAAAACAAGTGCCTAATTATAGTTTGCCCGGTGCGGTTAAGTTTAATAAAGCCATGGATAAAGGCAGTAAACTCAGTTTATCTCCGGTCGATATTGTTGGCTCTGATCTGGCCTTTTTACAGTATACCGGCGGAACCACAGGTCCATCAAAAGGCGCTATGCTAACGCATCGTAATATGGTGGCTAACTTAGAGCAGTCTAATGCGGCGACAAAAAATGTTTATGAAGTGGGTAAAGAAATCATGGTAACGGCATTACCGCTGTATCATGTCTATGCCTTAACATCGAACTGCCTGTGTTTTATGCCGTTTGGTGGTACCAATCTACTCATTACCAACCCAAGAGATATGGCCGGTTTTGTTAAAGAGCTAGCAAAATATCGCTTTACTGCCATTACCGGTGTAAATACCTTATTCAATGCACTACTGCATACGCCAGGATTCGACAAACTTGATTTTAGTGCCTTAAAGCTAGGGTTTGGTGGTGGCATGTCAGTACAACGTCCGGTTGCCGAACTTTGGCAAAAAGTGACAAAAACACGCTTGTTGGAAGGTTACGGTTTAACTGAATGTTCGCCACTGGTTACCATGAGTCCGTACAATCAAGAAAGCTACAACGGCACTATTGGTTTGCCCGCATCGTCAACCGATATTCGTTTAATTGGTGATGATGGTGAAGAAGTGGCTATCGGCGAACCGGGAGAAATGTGGGTTAAAGGTCCACAAGTAATGAAAGGTTATCATAACCGCCAAGATGCGACCGACGAAGTATTGAAAGACGGTTGGTTAGCCACAGGTGATATAGCCACCATGGATGACAATGGTTTTTTTACTATTGTCGATCGTAAGAAAGACATGATTATTGTTTCTGGTTTCAACGTTTTTCCGAATGAAATTGAAGAAGTACTGGTTAGCCATGAAGGTATATTAGAGGCAGCTGCTGTTGCCGCGCCCAGTGATAGCACCGGTGAAATGGTCAAGGTTTTTGTTGTCCGTAAAGACCCGACATTAACTGAACGCGATGTTATTGAACACTGTACTGAATTACTGACTAATTACAAACGCCCGAAAGTGGTAGTGTTTTTAGATGAATTACCGAAAACCAATGTCGGTAAAGTACTGCGAAAAGAACTGCGTTAATAAGGCATTGGAATAGTGGCTATGTTTAATAGCCGCTATTAATCTGTAGCTAGGATGATATTGATTATATATGTTAGATATTTACGCCGGTGAAACGGCTTTAAAAACCATTAAAGAAAAGGGCTTTACCCCTGAGATTTTTAGTAATTTTTTAGGCGCTAGCGGTGGCCCGAAATGGTT
>OJDR01000026.1_pt1 | contig 69922 bp, 58 predicted proteins | sample 1593081 | NCBI WGS metagenome assembly OJDR01 (sample SAMN05416873, study PRJEB24817) | seawater metagenome | isolation source: Sea water | place: Canada:Atlantic | collected 2013-11
TAAAACGCTTTTATCTCGAACAAAATTTAACCGCGAAAGATCAACAGACCCTAGTCTAATCGTTTGATTTTTATCTTTTAATCGGAGTTTTTGTGACTAAAGAAAAAGTTTTTGAAGGTAGTATTCGACAAAAAAATAAAGCGATCATCTTCAATGCCGCCAAGAAAGAATTTGTCACCTATGGTTTTAAAGGTGCCTCGATTAAACGTATTGCTGAACGGGCAAACATAGCTCGGGCTAACATTCATTATTATTTTAAAGATAAAACTGATTTATACCAGCAACTGCTCAGTAGTATTATTAAAGTGTGGAATAACGACTACGATACGTTAACGGCTGATAATGAGCCTAAAGAAGTACTAAGTGCTTATATTAGAGCCAAGGTGATGCACGCTAAAAACGATCCCGATGCTTCAAGGATATTTGCCAGTGAACTGATCCATGGTGCCCCGGTATTAAATGAATATCTTAATAGCGATTTTAAAGTTTGGTTACAGAGTAAAGTGGCTGTTATTGAAACTTGGATCCAACAAGGCCTCATTGATGATGTTAACCCACACCACTTATTATTTATGATTTGGAGTTCAACGCAGCATTACGCTGATTTTAACGTGCAAGTCGTGGCTGCACTGAATAAAGACGCAATGAATGACGAAGACTTTGAAGCTGTGGTTGCTTCATTGACACAAATTATTCTTAAAGGTTGCGGTGTTAAGTAAATAATTTTTAGTTGTGGCACTATCGACAAATTGTTACATCACATTGAGATAACGTCGCTGTTCGAATCAATCTTGACGGATGTATTATGCTTCCTATATTCTGGAGGGGTATATACTGACGTTTGGAGGTGTTTTTTGAAAATCATTACGACAGAACTCGACGCAAATGTTATTAATTTCGTGATATTAAAATGAAAAAAATCATTAAGGTGATGGTAATAGCCTTGGTCTTTATATTGGTTAGCGTACCAAGCTTTGCAAAAAACCATGATTTGTTAAATTTAGTTTCACCTCATTTTCCGCCTTACAGTTATGAAGAAAATAACCAAATACTAGGTGTTGGACCCGAACTGATCAGACGCGTGTTGGCCAATACAGATATCCCCTATAAAATAACCATGGTTGAAGATTACGGTACCGCCGTGCATGTCATAAAAGCTAAGCTGGCTGATGGTATGCTTTTGGCTTCGCAAAGTGCTGAGCGTGATGCCATTGCGGTATTTGCTAAGCCCTTAATGGTTAACAAGTGGAGCTGGTTTATTCGTAAGGACTCGGTAATTGATACGCGTTCTGCGGGGTTCAAATTACATGCAGGTATTGGTTCTATAAGAGACACAAATACGGCTAAGTGGTTAAATGAAAATGGTTACACCATTATAGCACTACCTGTGGATGCGCACTCATTAGTTGCCATGTTAAAATCACATCGTATTGATGCGGCATTTGTAGCAGATGTGGTATTTGAAAATGAGTTAAGTAAACAAGAACGAGCACAATTTAAAAAGGTGGTTGAAGTGAAAAAACCTTTTGGCCTTTACCTTAGCCGTGATTATGTCAACAACCATCCTGATGCGTTAAAGGAAATAAATCGCAGTATAGAAAAAGTCACTCGTTAATAACGTAATGTTATTCATTTGCTATTTGTTGCTTTAAGAAGTTTAACGCATCTATTCGCGTGGCAAATACATGCTTGTTAGAAACTTTATCGAACAAGTTTAGTTTATTAAAATCGTCACGTACTCGCTGACACATACTTGATAATAAAACTTTTCTTCCTTGAGCTTGATAGCTGACGATAATTTCTTCAATCGCGATAGTACTGGTTATACCAACAAATCGAGCATCGGCTAAGTCAATCAATAAGGTTTTATTTTCATCAGCTTTTGATACGCTCTGCTTTAATCCGCGAGCAACGCCAAAACCAATAGGCCCCGAAATGTTCAGGAAAAGCACATTGTCATCCATGGTAGCTAATAACTCGCGTTCGGATTTTGGTAAGTGCTCAGCGCTTTTAGCGGTAAATAATTTAATATTATCTAATTGAATTTCCGATAAACGACGAATAGTCACTAGGTTAGCAATAAAAGCACCCACCAATACGGCGGTTATTAAATCGAATGCGACCGCCATAACCATAGTTGAGAGCATTAAGCCGACACTAAATAATGGAATTTGGTGTACCCGCTTAATAAAATTCCAATCAATAATATTAATACCCACATGAGTCAATATGGCCGCTAAAACAGCGACAGGGAGGTAAGCGGTATATTCACCAGCCCACAAGACAATAGCAAGAATAAATAAAGCATGGAGAATACCTGATAAAGGCGTTGTGCCACCAGCGCGCAGATTAGTAACCGTGCGCATTGTAGCGCCACCACCTGGTAAAGCACCAAATAAACCGGCCATAAAATTACCTATGCCCTGACCAACAAGTTCTTGATCAGAGTCGTGTAAATCGTTGCTGATACTATCGACTGTCAATGACGTCATTAATGAGTCTAAGGTACTCAATGTTGCAATAAGTAAGGCAGATTTAACGATTTCCCCGGCTAAATTGTTATCCCAAGTTGGCAAGTTAAAGCTTGGTAGTTCGCTAGAAATAGCCCCTACCACCGGCATATCACTACCAGAAAGAAGGTAAAATAATGTTGCTCCTATTACCACAATAATACTTGCAGGCACGATACGGGTATATTTTTGTGGCCATAAAAACAACAACAATAAACAGGCCAGTCCAATAAATGTATTGGCACTATTTAACGTGGTAAATGACATTTTTAGTTCGGGTAATGGCACACCGAAAAGCGCTTCAATTTGCGAAAGTATAATAAGCACACCAATACCTGAGGTAAAACCAGATATAACAGGGTATGAAATTAAAGTGAAATACTTACCGAGCTTAAAAAAGCCAAAAAGCATCTGGAAAACACCCGCTAAACTTACCACTGTAAACGCCAGTGCAACACCATGTTCAGGTGATTGAGCAATAAAACTGGTTAATATTGCTACCATCGCAATGGTTAAGCCGGTATTTGGCCCAGATATTTGCTGGTTTGTGCCGCCGAATATTGAGGCAAATAAACCGGTAATAATGGCACAATAGATCCCCGCACTCGCACCGGCGCCTGATGTTACGCCAAACGCTAAGGCAAAAGGTAGCGCAACAATTGTAGATGTTAACGCACCAAAGATGTCACCTTTGATGGTTCGTCGATTAAAATGTGATAAGGAAAGCATAATGACTCAGTTAGAAATTGTTAAATAAAGGTGTTATTTTTTACGTAAATGACAAAATAAGATTAATCGTGCATCGAATATAGTAACTTGTTATGGCACGAGGACTGAAGTATATAATAAAAAGTGTTTTCTTGACACTGTTGACAGGTTTTCTGTTTTACCTATAGGATGACTAAGCTGACTGTAAAATCAGCAAATAGCGTAAGGCAATGCTAAATTGATATATCAACCACATGAGATCTACAGTTATGGATGAACAAGCGAGTAGGATTGACGATAAACAGGTCAATGAATTAGGGTTTTTAGAGCGTTTTTTTAAGTTATCAGCACATAATACGACAATAAAAACTGAGCTAGTGGCGGGCCTGACAACCTTTGTCACCATGTCTTATATTATGTTTTTAAATCCTATTATTATGTCTAAAACCGGTATGCCATTTGATGGTTTATTTCTCGCAACTTGCTTGGGGGCGGCCATTGCCACTATTCTTATGGGGCTTTATGCTAATTGGCCAGTTGGGCTTGCGCCCGGTATGGGGTTGAATGCATTTTTTACTTTTTCTGTGGTCGGCGCTATGGGCTATAGTTGGGAAATTGCCCTTGGTGCAGTATTCCTCTCAGGGGTTATTTTTGTGCTAATGAGTGTAACGCGGCTTAGAGAGTGGATGCTCGATAGTATTCCCATGAGCTTGCGACTTGCCATGACCGCAGGCGTTGGCTTGTTTCTAGGTTTTATTGGTTTACGCTTTACTGGTTTGGTGGTACCAAATGCTGACAATATTGTGGCTATTGCAGACTTGACTCATTTTGGTTTTGGTGAATTCGGCCCGGAAGCACCAGCATTGGGTTTTTTAAGTTTTTTACTGATCACAGTGTTAAGCTACCGGAAAGTATTTGGCGCAGTACTTATTGGTATTGCCGTGACAACATTAGTTGCTTTTATGATGACTTGGATATTACCCTCTGACTTTTTTACTGTCTCGGAAGCCGCAAAGTCTTTTGCGCCAGTATCTGGCTTTATGAGTTACAATGGTATGTTAGCGGTACCTGATTTCTCAGCTCTGACCCCCATTTTATTCAAAGCCGATATTGCCGGAGCTTTTCAGGTGGCGTTAATTCCGGTCATAGTTACCTTCTTGTTCGTTAATATTTTTGACACTGCGGGGACGTTAATGGGTGTAGCAGAACGAGCGAATTTACAAGATAAAAACGGCAAAATTCATGGCTTAAGTAAATCGCTAAAGGCCGATTCTATTGCCTCGGTAATTGGTACGGGTTTTGGTTGTCCACCGGTTACATCTTACGTAGAGTCTGCAGCAGGGGTTGCAGTGGGGGGCCGTACAGGATTGACCGCGGTAACTATTGGTTTGTTGTTTGCCGTAGGAATGTTCTTTTTACCCTTGGCGCAAATGTTACCAGGGTTTGCGGTTGATGGCGCGCTTATTTATGTAGCAATGCTGATGATGAGTTCATTGAAGGGCTTGGATTGGGAAGATTTAACTGAATATGCGCCGGCGGTATGCACGGCAGTGATGATGGCATTCACTTTCTCTATTGCTAATGGTATTGCGTTTGGGTTTATTACCTATACGGTACTGAAGGTTGGGGCCGGTAAATATAGACAAATATCAAAAGGTGTATGGGCGTTGACCGCGTTATTTATCGCGAAATTTATTTTCTTAAATTAGTCATCATTTAATAAAAAGCTAATAAAAAAGCGCAAATAGTGGCTACTATTTACGCTTTTTTATTGTCTTACTTTTAACATTTAGACAAGGTAATAACGTTAAAGTTAACGTAGTTTTAAGCGCTATGCTAAAAATCTTGGTTTAAGGCATCTTCAAGTGCTGTTAAGCACAAGGCTATATTTTCATTTCTAGCGGCATAGCCCATGACACCGATACGCCAAGCTTTACCTGCGAAGTCTCCTAAGCCTGCGCCGATCTCTAAGTTGTAATGGTTTAATAGATAATTGCGAACTTTAGCATCGTCTATACCATCAGGAATATAAATTGCATTTAATTGCGGTAAACGTTCGGCTTTTGGCACAATAAATTTAATCCCTAGTTTATCCAGTCCTTTCGCTAGGTTTTCATGTTGAGTTTGGTGGCGAGCCCATCGCTGCTCTAAACCTTCGTTTTGCAATTGTATTAATGATTCATGTAAGCCATATAGCGAATTTACTGGCGCAGTATGGTGATAGCTTCGCTTGCCTTCTCCTGACCAATAGCTCATGACAAGAGATTGGTCTAAAAACCAGCTCTGCACTTGAGTTTGACGATTTTTAATCACTTGTACTGCTTTTTCACTGAAAGAAATCGGTGATAAGCCCGGCACACAAGACAAGCACTTTTGCGAGCCAGAATAAATAGCATCAATGCCCCAATCATCAACTCTGAGTTCAATACCGCCTAATGATGTTACGGCATCAACAATGCTTAAGCATTGATGCTGCTTTGCTAGTGCACACAAGGCTTTAGCATCGGATACTGCACCAGTTGATGTTTCAGCATGCACAAAAGCTAAAAACTTAGCATCTGGATTGTCGGTTAATGCCGCCGACACCTTATCTACTTCGACTGCTCGCCCCCAAGGTGAATCAACAATAATAACCTCACCGCCAATTCGCGTGACATTTTGCACCATGCGATCGCCAAAGACGCCATTGCGACAAACGATGACTTTATCACCGGCCTCAACTAAGTTAACAAAACACGCTTCCATACCTGCAGAGCCTGGTGCTGATAAGGCAATAGTAAACTCGTTTTTAGTTTGAAACGCATACTGAAGTAGCGCTTTTACTTCATCCATCATCGCAACAAATAAAGGATCTAAATGACCGACAACGGGTCTTGATAATGCTGATAAAACTTCTGGACTAATGTCAGATGGGCCAGGGCCCATTAATATTCTGCGTGGTGGTTGAAATGATTGAAAGCTCATGTGCATGCCTTTAGTGGATTAAAGCGTAAATAATGACTACGTTGATAACAAAACCTGTCACTTGTGTCAAGTTCCATGTGGGTAGGCATATTTGAAAATAGTAGCGACAAGTTACCACTAATAAAAGGCTTTTAACTGTGCATTGAGCAAAGCTTGTCTGCGCTACTGTCAGCTAAGTCAGGGCGTATGGTAAAATTATCTTAATATTTTTCAATTGATGATTGAACACAGATCTTTGGGTAATTAGCCGCTAAAGGCATGATCTTTTTATTTTTTATTTTTTATTTTTGATCTAGGCTAGGTATAAAACTTGGCTTTGTGTTTTAAAAACGAAAAGTACGCTAATCAATTTCAATAATAATATCGGAAGTCGGGTATGAACAGCAGGTGAGGATCTCATTATCACCAATAAAAGCCAGTGGAAATTGTTTATATTCAACTGTGCCTTTTTTTAACCTGCAACGACAAGCGCCACAAAATCCGTCTCGACAATGAAAGTGTGATTCAATATTCTCGCGTTCTAAGGTATTAAGGATATTTTTATCGTCATCGAGGAACGCTACATCACGTTCCTCGACAGTAATACTAAAAGACATAAATAGTACTAAAAATCGAAGTCGTCAAAGTCGTCACTTGACACTGACGAGTCCACTTGACCAACTAAATAGCTTGAGATCTCAGTTTCTTGTGGTGCCACTTGTACGTTGTCACTGACAAGGTATGAATTCATCCAAGGTAGTGGGTTACTTTTGATATCAAATGGTGCATCAAAGCCTATTGCCGCCATACGTTGATTACTGGTGTACTCAATGTATTGTTTTAAAATAGCCGCATTAAGACCGATCATTGAACCGTCTTTAAATAAGTAATCAGCCCATTCTTTTTCTTGCTCAACCACATCCATGAAAATTTGTTTGCCTTGCTCACGTAATTCTGTGGCAATTTCTTGCATTTCTGGATCGTCTTTACCTGACATCCAGTTGTTAAGAATGTGCTGAGTACCAGTTAAATGCAATGCTTCATCACGGGCAATAAGCTTGATTATTTTTGCATTACCTTCCAGTAATTCACGTTCAGCAAAGGCGAAAGAACAAGCAAAACTGACATAAAAGCGTATGGCTTCTAAGGCATTGACCGAGCAAATAGCTAAGAATAAGCGTTCTTTTAATTTACGCTCAGTCACTTCAATGGTTTTACCGTCAACCTCGTAGCTGCCTGGACCTTGAGATTGCAACAATTGTGTGGTGATAATGACAGAATCAAAGTACTTAGCGATACTTGATGCGCGTTTTAATATCGCTGGATTAACCATGATATCGTCAAATACTTCACTTGGATCTGAAAATAGATTACGCAAAATGTGAGTATATGAACGCGAATGAATAGTCTCACTAAATGCCCATGTTTCGACCCAAGTTTCGACTTCAGGTAGTGAAACAAGTGGCAATAGAACGGCATTTACAGAACGTGCTGCCATTGAATCCAGTAGCGTTTGATATTTTAAATTAGAAATAAAAATGTGTTTTTCTGAGTCTGTTAAGCTCTGCCAATCCGCGCGATCTTTTGAGACATCAATTTCTTCAGGACGCCAAAAGAACGATAATTGCTTTTCAATCAACTTTTCAAACGCCATAAAACGTTGTTGATCGTATCGTGCAACATTAACACTGTTTCCCAAAAACATTGGCTCTAACAAGGCATTGTTAGGTGTTTGGTTAAACGTAGTGTACGACATTTATTTCTCCTTGAAATAGTACCGAGTCATGGTGATATTTCGTCACTTAATGGGTAATAATCTAGTTTTATAGGGGTATTACTATGTAAATCAGCTGGCAAAAAAAGAGGAAAACTAGGTGTTTTCCTCCCCGTTGTGCACTAAATCTTACAAGCGCCGCCTGCACAATCATCGTCTTCAACTTCGATTTGGCTGTCAGCTGCACCATCACGCGTGTTGTGGTAGTACATAGTTTTAACACCTAACTTATATGCCGTTAAAATATCTTTTAACACTTGTTTGATAGGCACTTTTCCACCATCAAAACGAGCAGGGTCATAATTTGTGTTGGCTGAAATAGTTTGGTCAACAAACTTTTGCATAATACCGACGAGTTGTAAGTAGCCTTCATTACTTGGAATATTCCACAGTAATTCGTAGTTATCTTTTAAACGTTGATATTCAGGTACTACTTGCTTTAATACCCCATCTTTACTGGCTTTAATGCTGATCAAACCACGAGGTGGCTCGATACCATTGGTGGCATTAGAAATTTGTGAAGAAGTTTCTGATGGCATTAATGCTGAAACCGTTGAGTTTCTCACACCGTGCTCTTTAATACTGGCACGTAGCGCTTCCCAGTCTAAATGTAACGGCTCACCGGTAATATTATCGATTTCTTTTTTGTAAGTATCGATAGGCAATATACCTTGAGATAAGCGGGTTTCATTAAACTTAGGACAAGCACCTTGTTCAATGGCTAATTGGTTTGATGCTTTTAGCAAATAGTATTGAATCGCTTCAAAGGTACGATGCGTTAAGTTATTAGCACTACCGTTTGAATAGTACACGCCATTTTTCGCTAAGTAATAAGCGTAGTTAATAACACCTATACCTAAAGTACGACGACCCATCGTTGCGGTATGTGCAGCAGGTACTGGATAGTCTTGATAATCTAATAAGTTATCTAAAGCACGTACGGCTAAATCAGCTAAGCTGTCTAATTCGTCAAGGCTATCAATTGCACCTAAGTTAAAGGCTGATAACGTACATAGGGCAATTTCACCATTAGGATCATTAACATCTTCCATTGGCTTAGTCGGCAAGGCAATTTCTAAACATAAATTACTTTGACGGATTGGCGCAACCTTAGGGTCAAACGGTGAATGTGTATTACAGTGGTCGACGTTTTGTAGATAGATACGACCAGTACTTGCACGTTCTTGAGCAAACAAAGTAAATAGTTCAATGGCTTTAATACGCTTTTTACGAATTGAATCATCAGCTTCATATTTAACGTACAGCTCTTCAAATTTATCTTGATCTTCAAAGAATGCATCATATAAACCAGGCACATCGCTTGGGCTAAACAAGGTGATAGATTGACCTTTGATCAAACGTTGATACATCACTTTGTTAAACTGCACGCCGTAATCTAAATGGCGAACGCGGTTTTCTTCAACACCACGGTTATTTTTAAGTACTAATAAGCTTTCAACTTCCAAGTGCCATAGTGGATAGAATAGGGTAGCTGCGCCACCACGAACTCCACCTTGAGAACAACTTTTGACCGCTGTTTGGAATAGCTTGTAAAACGGAATACAACCGGTATGAAATGCTTCGCCATTACGGATAGTACTACCCAACGCACGAATACGACCGGCATTAATGCCAATACCTGCACGTTGAGAAACATATTTAACAATAGAGCTAGATGTCGCATTGATAGAGTCTAAGCTGTCGCCACACTCAATTAATACACATGAAGAGAATTGACGTGTCGGCGTACGTACACCCGCCATAATAGGCGTTGGCAATGACAACTTAAAGGTTGAAATAGCGTTATAGAAACCTTTTACATAATCTAAGCGGGTTGCTTTAGGGTATTTCGCAAACAAGCATGCTGCGACTAAAATATAAAGAAACTGGGCGCTTTCATAGATTTCACCGGTAACACGGTTTTGAACCAAATATTTACCTTCAAGTTGCTTAACTGCAGCGTAGCTAAAATCTAAATCACGGCTATGATCTAAGAAGCCTTCTAATTGTTCAAATTCTTCAGCAGTATAATCGGCTAGTAGGTGTTGATCATACTTACCTGCGGCGACTAAATTCTTCACATGCGGGTAAAGTTTAGGTGGTTCAAATTGGCCGTAGGCTTTTTTACGAAGATGAAAAATAGCTAATCGAGCCGATAAATATTGATAGTCAGGCGTTTCTTCAGAAATTAAGTCAGCGGCTGACTTAATAATGGTTTCATGAATATCAGCTGTTTTAATACCGTCGTAAAACTGAATATGTGATTTCAATTCGACTTGAGATACCGAAACATTGTCTAGACCTTCAGCAGCCCAAGCAATTACTTTATGGATTTTTTCTAAGTCGATAGGTTCTTTTGAGCCATTGCGTTTTGTAACAAAAAGGTTGTTATTCATGAAAGACCTGTAAATCTATTTATTGTTTTAATCACCCAACATAGGTGTTTATATTAGTAATACCCTCAATGCAGTAATTATACGAGTTAAATCGTATATCATTCAAAAAAGCACTGAATGAAAAATGCACTATATATTGGGGCTTTTGAAAAACTAAACACAAGATAGTGAGGTTTGCATGACAATGCAAGTGATAAAAAGTGTCTAATTTTAGTTGCTTTTTTTAGAGTAAAAGTTCTGTTAGTAACAACTAACTTAGTAGCGCTTTTTAATTTTGATTTTTATAAAACGCAACGCTTATTTTCATTTATTTTTCAGTGCTAAATTATTTTTAGTTATTTTCAGCTCTTGATATGACTAAAGGTAATATAAAAAATTTAATCCTTTAAAATCAGTGTGTTATGCTTTTGGTTAAATCTTGTACGGATAAATTGACGAGTGATTATTTTATCAACGCTTAATGATCATATTGAGATCCTAACTAGAGTAGGCATACAAATATAATGATTTTATGAATGGCTAACCGTCACTTTTCAATGGCTGTCGTTATTGAGCGGTAACTGAACGTCTAATGCTGACGGTTAACACAGCATAAATTACTTATCTTTCCAATAAAAACTGCTAACTGATGACTTGTTCTATGAGTAAATTGGCACAACGAATATCGTATAAAGCCAAGTAACTTAGATATCGTCGTGCTAGCCGTTGAAATCTACTTTATAAAGGCGAGTAAATCGGTTGGCGATTCGATAATATGATCGGCTTGCCAAGTTTGGCAGTCCTCATCAGCTAAAATATAGCCCCAATTAGCGACAAAGGTTTTCATTAGCGCGCTATTACCGGCCTGAATATCCCGTAAGGCATCACCAACGTAGAAACACTGTTGATTGTTGACATTGATTTGCTGACAGGCATATAAGATTGGCTCAGGATCGGGTTTGCGCTTTACTAAGGTATCGCCACCAACCATCACCGCACAGTTTGCAAACTCAGGGTAATATGGTATTAGCGTTTTGGTTAAGCCTTCAGGCTTATTAGTAATGATGCCCCAAGGAATATGATTGGCTTCTAATTGTTGCAATAATTCAGCGACCCCCGGATAAAGACAAGTATGTTCTGCAATATTTTGCTCGTAGTAATCTAGAAACTGTTGGCGCAAGCTTTCATAGTTATATTGCGCAATGTCGTCGCCAAATCCTAAGTTTAATAACCCTAGCGCGCCGTCGGAGGCGATTGGACGATAATCTTTGGCCGCGACGTTTGGTTTTTTATAGCTGTTAAGTACGTGATTTAACGCCGCACCTAAGTCATCAGCAGTATCTAGCAAGGTACCGTCTAAATCGAAAAGTACCGCAGCAATGTGATCAGTCGAATGATTAATAGTTGGCATAATATCGCTCTAGTTTTTATTATTTATATCGGGGAGCGTCGAAAATGTGCTCATAAAGGCTCGACGAATATCATGTTTTAAATACCTAGCTTAAGTGCTTAGCTTAAACCCGTTGACAACAAAGTATGTAGTTAACATCAAGCGAAGACGTTAGCTTATGATTTTCAGTGATCGGATTGTAGTGAATACCAGCCGCGTCGATACATTTTAAATCAAATGATTCAGCCCAGGAAATAAGGGTAGAAGGGCGAATAAAGCTTTTGTGATCGTGGGTGCCATTTGGCACAAGTTTAAATACTTTTTCGGCAGCCACTATTGCTAGTAAATAAGCTTTTAACGACTTATTTAAAGTCGAGAAGAACACGTAGCCACCGGGTTTTACCATTTGTGCACAAGCATTAACGATTGAAGCAGGGTCTGGCACATGTTCAAGCATTTCCATACAAGTAACGACATCGTAATGCTTTGGATGTTTTTGTGCTTGTTCTTCGGCCGTAATTTTAAGATAGTCAACCTTAACGCCTGCTTCTAAAGCATGTAGTTTCGCGACGTTTAAAGGCTCTTGCCCCATATCAATACCAGTAACCTGTGCGCCCAATTGCGCTAAGCTTTCGGCTAAAATACCGCCGCCACAACCAACATCGATAATTTTTTTATCGAATATGTCACCGACATGTTGGCAAATGAATTGACGACGTAAAGGGTTAATTTGATGTAAAGGTTTAAAGTCACCATCAAGTTCCCACCATTGGCTGGCAACTTGTTCAAATTTTGCGATTTCGTCTTGATTAACATTTAAAGGCTTGGACATGGCATTATCATTATTTGTCTTGTTTATATTGGCGATTCTAAACCAATATTTACAGCAAGCCTAGCGTGAAAATTGATTGAAGTTAAATAAATGGCCAATGTTACTGCATTTTACGTGAACTTTTTCGCTTTGCTTATATATAAGCAGTGCTTTAATGTCGCTATACGGTGTTTTTATACAAAATAATGCCGATAAAATAAACGCTTGGCACTGATATGTGTTTAAAATGCGAACAATGACTTTTTATGAATATATTTTTCACCTGTTATAGTAGGATAAATGCTTATAAAAACAGATGTATAGCTAACAATTAGGTAAATAGTAACAGGTACTTGAAACTTTGCCTTTTTAACGGCAAAATGAAGTAATATAAAGCGATAGGGCATGACAAATATTTATGTTAGTATGCCGTGTTAATTAAAAATAATAATTTCGAATTTTTTTGAATTAGATTTACCTTAAGGGATACCATCAATTTATGACCGATTTAGCGAATAATATTGCTCCTGTCAATATTGAGGATGAGCTAAAAAGCTCCTATTTAGATTATGCGATGAGTGTAATTGTAGGTCGTGCATTACCAGATGTACGTGATGGCTTAAAACCAGTGCATCGTCGCGTACTTTTTGCGATGAATGTTTTAGGTAACGACTATAATAAGCCGTATAAAAAATCAGCACGTGTTGTTGGTGATGTTATCGGTAAATATCACCCGCATGGTGATACTGCTGTTTATGACACAATTGTTCGTATGGCACAGCCATTTTCATTACGCTATATGCTTGTAGACGGCCAAGGTAACTTTGGTTCTGTTGATGGTGATTCCGCGGCTGCGATGCGTTATACCGAAATTAGAATGTCGAAAATCGCGCATTCAATTTTAGCCGATTTAGATAAAGAAACGGTTGATTACGTTGCCAACTATGATGGCACGGAAATGATACCTGCCGTTATGCCAACCCGTATCCCTAACCTTTTGGTGAATGGTACGTCAGGTATTGCTGTTGGTATGGCGACGAACATTCCGCCACATAACCTAACCGAAGTTATTAATGGCTGTTTAGCGGTTATCGATAACAGCGATATTAGTTTTGAAGAGTTGTTAGAGTTTATACCAGGTCCTGATTTCCCAACGGCGGGTATTATCAGTGGTCGTGCGGGTATTCAAGAAGCTTACCTAACCGGTCGCGGAAAAATTAAAATTCGTGCCCGTGCATCAATTGAAGTTGATGACAAATCTGGCAAAGAGACTATTGTTGTTCACGAATTACCTTACCAGGTTAACAAAGCCCGTTTGATTGAAAAAATGGCTGATTTGGTAAAAGAGAAACGCCTTGAAGGTATTTCTGCACTACGTGATGAGTCTGATAAAGACGGCATGCGTATGGTTATCGAAGTTAAACGTGGTGAAGTGGGCGAAGTTATTTTAAATAACTTATATAAGCTGACACAAATGCAGGTTTCATTCGGTTTGAATATGGTGGCATTGACCAACGGTCAACCTAAATTATTCAACTTAAGAGAAATGCTTGACGCCTTTATTTTACACCGTCGTGAAGTTGTCACCCGTAGAACCATCTTTGAATTGCGCAAAGCACGTGAACGCGCACATTTACTTGAAGGTTTGTCGATAGCACTTTCTAATATAGACCCTATCATCGCGTTAATTAAAAATTCACCAACACCGAGTGAAGCGAAAGAGCAATTGTTAGCACGTGGTTGGGACTTAGGTTTAGTTTCTGACATGCTAGCTGCAGCTGGTGATGACGCAGCTCGCCCTGAATGGGTTGAAGAAGAGTTTGGTATTCGTGACGGTCAATATTTCTTAACGCCGCCACAAGCACAAGCTATTCTAGATTTACGTTTACATAAATTAACGGGTCTAGAGCACGAGAAAATTTTAAGTGAATATAAAGCGTTATTAGAAATTATTGCTGAATTGCTACATATTTTAGCAACGCCTTCACGTTTAATGGAAGTTATTCGTGAAGAACTTGAAGCAATACGCGATGAGTTTGGTGATGAACGTCGTACCGAAATCACTAATGCATCACATGACTTATCGATGGAAGATTTGATCACTGAAGAAGATGTGGTGGTAACGCTTTCTCACGAAGGTTATGTTAAATATCAAATCTTAAGTGACTATCAAGCGCAGCGTCGTGGCGGTAAAGGTAAAGCAGCAACTAAGATGAAAGAAGAAGATTTCATCGAACGTCTATTGATTGCCAATACTCATGATACGATTTTATGTTTCTCTGATCGCGGTAAATTGTACTGGTTAAAAGTGTTCCAATTACCGTTAGCGAGTCGTACGGCTCGTGGTCGCCCAATTGTTAACATACTGCCGCTTGAAGAAGGTGAACGTATTACCGCAATTTTACCGGTGCGTGAATATGAAGAAGATAAATTCATTATCATGGCAACAGCTTCTGGTACCGTGAAGAAAACCGCGTTAACCGCTTATAAAAATCAACGTGCAAACGGCATTATTGCTTTGAACTTACGTGATGACGATACGCTAATTGGTGTTGATATTACTGATGGTGATAACGACATTATGTTGTTCTCTGATGCAGGTAAAGTAGTACGTTTTAACGAGAAAAAACGTGATAGCGAAACCGGCGAAATAAAAGTTGATCCGGAAACTGGCGAACAACAATGGGCATTAAAACCTATTGGTCGTACGGGTACGGGTGTTCGTGGTATCAAGTTAGAAGGCGATCAAAAAGTTGTTTCTTTAATTGTGCCTAAAAATGACGGTCCTATATTAACGATTACTGAAAACGGTTACGGTAAACGCACTGCGCTTGATGAGTATCCTGCTAAGAGTCGAGCGACTAAAGGTGTTGTTTCTATTAAAGTTAGTGAACGTAATGGTCCGGTTGTTGGCGCAGTACAAGTTGAAGAGCAAGACGAAATTATGCTGATCACTGATAACGGTACGTTAGTACGTACACGTGTTGGCGAGGTAAGCGTTATTGGTCGTAATACCCAAGGTGTTCGAATTATTCGTACCGTTGAAGGCGAACATGTCGTTGCTTTACAACGTATAGATGAAATTGAAGAGCCAGAAGTCTTTGAAGAAGACGAAAATGGTGTGGAAACTCCAACTCAAGCAGTAGTAGGCGAGCAAACTGATGCGCCAGAAACTGATGTTGAGGGCGATGATTCAGCACTCAACGATGATGATACTCCCGAGTAACCGTTGTTAATTTGAAAGAAGGCGGTTTTTACCGCCTTTTTTTATGGGAAAAATTTATTTTTTTGCTAAAAGTTATATCAAAGAGCATTTAAGAATTGATGCTTTAAACTAAAACGGTATGCTAGTGATAGCCAACCTTTAATGGTTGTAAACTGCAAATATAATAATAAAAAAGTTCTATTAAGTATGTGTTAAACGAACGAAAGTCAGCGACTAATTTTGATTGATATTGAGTTAAAATTGGTAAAAATAGCGAATTAAAGAAGGGTATAGTGTTAAATGTCTAGTGTTTACAATTTTTGCGCAGGTCCTGCAATGTTACCTGTAGATGTTATGAAAAAAGCGCAAAGTGAGTTTTTGAATTTTGCCAATACCGGTAGCTCTGTGATGGAACTCAGTCATAGAAGCAAAGAGTTTATTACTGTTGCAGAAAAAGCGGAAGCTGATTTACGTAACCTGATGGCTATACCTGAAAACTATAAAGTATTATTTTGTCACGGTGGTGGCCGCGGTCAATTTTCTGCTGTCGCGTTAAACTTATTAGGTGAAAATAAAAAAGCTGATTATATCGTTACCGGTGCTTGGTCTAAATCAGCTGCTGAAGAAGCTAGTCATTACGGTAATATTAATGTCATCAATGTCATCGATAATACTGACGGCATTCAAAGAGTGAAACCATGTAACGAGTGGACAATAAGTAAAGATGCAGCTTATGTGCATTATTGTCCGAATGAGACTGTTGATGGCATAGAAATTTTTCAAGTACCCAATATCGGCGATATTCCCCTCGTCGCTGATATGTCATCAACTATTTTGTCGCGTGAATTTGACGTCAGTAAATTCGGACTTATTTATGCCGGAGCACAAAAAAACATTGGTCCATCGGGACTAACGTTAGTTATTGTGCGCGAAGACTTATTAGGTAACGCTCATATCGATACGCCGTCTATTATGAATTACCAAATATTAGCTGATAATGGCTCTATGTATAATACCCCCCCGACTTATGCCTGGTATCTGGCTGGGTTAGTATTCGAATGGTTATTAGCTAAAGGTGGCGTTAGTGCTATAGCGGATATTAACGCAAAAAAAGCACAGTTACTTTACGACTTTGTTGATGAAAGTGATTTTTATCAAAACTCTATTACTCAAGAAAATAGAAGTTTAATGAACATTCCTTTTTGGTTAATTGATGACACTTACTCTGCTGATTTTTTAATACAAGCACAAGAGCATGGTTTAACGGCACTTAAAGGTCATCGAATGGTGGGCGGAATGCGAGCAAGTATTTATAACGCAATGCCAATAGCAGGTGTGCAAGCGTTGGTTGATTTTATGAAAAAATTTGCAGCGGGAGCTCAATAATATGGAACAATTAACCTTAAGTCCCATTAGTAAAATAAATGGCGAAATATTTTTACCTGGCTCAAAGAGTTTATCTAATCGCGCCTTGTTAATAGCGGCACTGGCTAAGGGGGAAACCAAAATCACTAATTTGCTGGTCAGTGACGATATCAACCATATGTTAGACGCATTAAAAACTTTGGGGATTCAATATACTTTAAGTGATTGCGGTACAGAGTGCATCGTGGTTGGTAATGACGGTTTCTTTAGTGCTAATGAAAGCTTAGAGTTATATCTAGGTAATGCCGGTACCGCAATGCGTCCATTGTGTGCTGCACTTGCTGCTAGTGAAGGCGAGTTTATTCTCACTGGCGAGCCAAGAATGAAAGAAAGACCCATTGGTCATTTAGTGGATGCATTAGCGCAGCTAAATGCTGATATTGAATACTTGGAAAACAAAGATTATCCGCCAGTAAAAATTAATGGTAACCAACTATCCGGTACGACAGTAACGATTGATGGCTCTATTTCAAGCCAGTTTTTAACCGCTATTTTAATGGTAGCTCCATTATTAAATACGGATACCAATATTGAGATTGAAGGTGAACTAGTTTCTAAACCGTATATTGATATTACCCTTGATATTATGGCGAGATTTGGTGTTAAGGTCGAAAACAACGCTTATCAGTCATTTACCGTAAAAGGTAAGCAATGCTATCAAGCGGTTGATAAATATATGGTAGAAGGTGATGCTTCTTCAGCATCCTATTTTTTAGCTGCTGGTGCTATAAAAGGTGGAGAAGTTACTGTTCATGGTGTGGGTAAGTTAAGCGTTCAGGGCGATAAGCACTTTGCTGATGTGCTTGAAAAAATGGGTGCGGAAGTTATATGGCATGATGAATCAATCACCGTTATTGGTAAGCCATTGACCGCGGTAGATATGGATATGAACCATATACCTGATGCGGCCATGACGATAGCAACAACAGCACTGTTTGCCCAAGGCACAACAACGATTCGAAATATCTATAATTGGCGAGTAAAAGAAACTGATCGGTTAACGGCGATGGCAACTGAGCTAAGAAAGGTTGGTGCAACCGTTGTGGAGGGCGAAGATTATATCTCGATAACGCCACCGGAGACTTTAAAGCATGCAGAAATTGACACGTATAATGATCACCGAGTCGCTATGTGTTTTTCACTTGTGGCATTAAGTGATACACCCGTGACGATTAATGATCCAAAATGTACGGCTAAAACATTTCCTGACTATTTTGATAAGTTAGCGCAAGTATCTTACTAAAGTTGTTACAGAATGATTTTTTACGCGATTTTGTCTGGTAAATCCCGTATAATTCTGCCGATTTTCGACTTTAGGAGATAAATATATGCAGGAAAGCATTCCAGTCATTACTATTGATGGGCCTAGTGGCGCAGGTAAAGGAACAGTTGCGCGTATTGTCGCTGAGCAATTAGGTTGGCACTTATTAGATAGTGGTGCAATTTATCGTGTACTCGCGGTTGCAGCGCAGCATCATAATATTGGTGTTGATGATGAAGATTCTTTATTACCAGTAGCAGCGCATTTAGACGTACAGTTTCAAATTTGTAGTGAAGGTGAAGGTAAAGTCATTCTAGAAGGCGAAGATGTTTCGAATGCAATTCGTACTGAAGAAATTGGTGCACTAGCATCAAAGGTTGCCGCATTTCCTCGTGTTCGTGAAGCGTTGTTAAGACGTCAACGTGCTTTTAAAGTTGCTCCTGGTTTAGTTGCCGATGGCCGTGATATGGGCACAGTAGTTTTTACTCAAGCGCCGGTAAAAGTATTCTTAACCGCAAGCGCTGAAGAAAGAGCACAAAGAAGATTTAATCAGTTGAATGAAAAAGGCTTTGATGTTAAAATCGGGCGCCTTTTGGATGACATACGTCAAAGAGATGAGCGAGATCAAAACCGTAAGGTGGCGCCGCTTGTTCCTGCAGAAGGAGCATTAATTATTGATTCTACTGAACTTTCTATTGATGAAGTGGTCAGTAAAATCTTGTCATTTAGTAATGATAAATTAATGTAAACGAAGTAATAATGCTTCAAAATAACCTAAGGTAAGGATGCGTTAGGTCTTATTAACAACCCCATGAGACATGTATGTTGATTGGATTAACTCTGAGTTCATAGACAAATTATGACTGAAAATTTTGCACAACTTTTTGAAGAAAGTTTAAAAACAATCGAAACACGCCCTGGTTCAATCATTAAAGGGACTGTAGTTGCCATCACTAAAGACAACGTTTTAGTTGACGCTGGCTTAAAATCTGAATCTGTTATTTCAATTGACCAGTTCAAAAGTCTAACAGGCGAAGTAGAAGTTGCTGTTGGCGATGAAGTTGATGTGTCACTTAAAGCTACAGATGATGGTTTCGGTGAAACTATTCTTTCTCGTGATGACGCAAAACGCCATGAAGCTTGGCAAGTGCTTGAAAAAGCATATGAAGAAAAAGAAACTATTATCGGTGTTATCAACGGTAAAGTTAAAGGTGGTTTCACAGTTGAAGTTAGCAACATCCGTGCTTTCTTACCTGGTTCATTAGTAGATGTACGTCCTATTCGTGACACTACTCACCTTGAAGGTAAAGATTTAGAATTTAAAGTTATTAAGCTTGACCAAAAGCGTAATAACGTTGTTGTATCTCGTCGTGCTGTTATCGAATCAGAAAGCAGTGTTGAACGTGATGAACTTCTTGCTTCTCTTGCCGAAGGCATTGAAGTTAAAGGTATCGTTAAGAACCTTACTGACTACGGTGCATTCGTAGACTTAGGCGGCATTGACGGCCTACTTCACATAACAGATATGGCTTGGAAACGTGTTAAGCACCCAAGTGAAATCGTAAATGTTGGTGATGAAATTCAAGTTAAAGTATTGAAATTCGACCGTGAGCGCACTCGTGTATCTCTAGGTATGAAGCAGTTAGGCGAAGATCCATGGGTTGCTATCGCTAAACGTTACCCTGAAGGCGCTAAGCTTACAGGTCGCGTAACTAACTTAACAGACTACGGTTGTTTCGTTGAGATCCAAGAAGGCGTTGAAGGTTTAGTTCACGTTTCTGAAATGGATTGGACTAACAAAAACATTCACCCATCTAAAGTTGTTAACTTGGGTGATACTGTTGAAGTTATGGTACTTGAAATTGACGAAGAACGTCGTCGTATTTCACTTGGCCTTAAACAATGTATCCCGAACCCTTGGGAAGAGTTTGCTAAAAACTTCAACAAAGGCGACAAAGTTTCAGGTAAGATCAAGTCAATCACTGATTTTGGTATCTTTATTGGTCTTGACGGCGGTATTGATGGTCTTGTTCACTTATCTGATATCTCATGGGCTGGCGGTGAAGAAGCTGTTCGTGAATACAAGAAAGGTGATGAGATTTCAGCTGTAGTACTTCAAGTTGACCCTGAGCGCGAGCGTATCTCTTTAGGTGTTAAACAAACTGAAGATGATCCGTTTAATCAATACCTTGCAGATAACAAAAAAGGTGCTATTGTTACAGGTAAGGTTATTGAAGTAGATGCTAAAGGCGCTAAAATTGAATTAGCCGAAGGCGTTGAAGGTTACCTTCGTGTTGCTGATATTTCACGTGAGCGTATCGAAGATGCGACGACTGAATTATCTGTAGATGACAGCGTTGAAACTAAGTTTGTTGGTGTTGATCGTAAGAACCGCACTATCAGCTTATCAATCAAAGCTAAAGATCAAGCAGACGAGCGTGAAGCTATGGATACATTGAACCAAGCTCCAGAAGAAGACTCTGGTTTGAGTGCAATGGCTGAAGCGTTTAAAAACGCTAAACTTTAATTCCTAGCAATACCAAGTGAAGAAGAACTGCTTTAAGGCAGTTCTTCTTAATGTTTAAATCCGATGGCGCGAAGCTATAGTGAACACTGGAGGTCAAATGACCAAATCAGAACTCATTGAAAGATTAGCAGATAAATTAAATCATTTAGCTGCGAAAGATGTAGAACAAGCTATTAAAGAAATTCTTGAAATGATGGCGCAAACTTTGTCAAAAGGTGAGCGTATTGAAATTAGAGGTTTTGGCAGCTTTTCGTTGCATTATCGTGCTCCTCGTGTGGGACGGAACCCAAAAACTGGCGAGTCTGTAGAGCTTGACGGTAAATATGTTCCGCATTTTAAACCTGGTAAAGAGTTACGTGAAAGAGTAAATCTTTCAATCGCGTAATTGCAGAATTGATGAATAAACGGCATGCTATCAGCATGCCTTTTTTTTGTGTTGTTTTGGACGAACTATCATGCGCCTTTATATTACAGTGATCCTTTTTCTTATTTTACTTACTATTGCCTTTATTTTTGGTAGTCAAAACGATCAAGTACTGACATTAAATTACTTGATTGCAAAAACTAACCTTTCAGTTGCAGCGGCAGTTAGCTTATTTACCACTATAGGTTTTATGCTTGGCCTATTGTTCGCTTTGTTTTGGAAGTTAGTGAAAATGATAAAACCAGCTAAAAATGTTCAGCTGAAAACACAGAAGAAATCTTAGTATGTTAGGGTTATTATTTTTATTGTTACCTGTAGCCATGGGGTATGGTTGGTTTATGGGGCGCAATAGTGTTAAGCAAAATGATCATAGTGCTCAACAAGAACTCTCCATTAAATATTCAACAGGGTTGAATTACCTATTCTCTAATCAACAAGATAAAGCGATTGATTATCTGCTTGAAGCACTAAAAGTCGAAGATGACACCGTTGAAGCTCACTTTGCGATGGCCAATTTGTTTAGACGTCGCGGCGAACTTGATCGGGCATTAAAAGTACATGAACATCTGGTACGTCAAAAACACTTACCCAACAGTGCTAAACAGCAAGCCGTATTTGAGCTTGCAAAAGATTTTCTCAGTGCTGGACTGTATGATCGTGCTGAATCCATGTTTCATAAACTGTTAAAGTCAAAAACCTACGGCTTAAAGTCATTAACTGCTTTAATGCAGATTTATCAATCGACTAAAGATTGGCATCAAGGTATTGCGCTTAAAAAAGCGATTGCTAAAACTCGTGATACTAAACTCTTACACACTTTAGCTAATTTTTATTGTGAACTGGCATCAACAGCACTGGAGAAGGATGAATTTATCGACGTTATAGAGCTCTTAGATAATGCCTTAAGCCATGATCCTAATTCTTCTCGGGCAAACTGGTTGATGGCACAAATTTATGAAAATCATCAACAGTACAATGAAGCGTGTCAATGTTACAAAGCCATTTATGAGCAAGACAAAGAGTTTTTTCCTGATGTAATAGAAAAAATGTTTCTTTGTTATCAGGCGCTTGATGCGGAAAAAGAATTTTTTCAGTTTATTAGAAAAGTTTATGAAGAAACCGGTAGCACATCAGCGTTGATTAAGTATTTAACACACATTGAGCATGTTAAAGGTGTGAATTCCGCGAAAAAATTTATTTTATCGGCATTGAAACGTCGTCCTACTATTCGTGGCTTTAAACACTTCGTTAAAATGCAAATGAACGATAATGAATCGGAAAACACTTCAGAGAACCTTGAAGCTATTCGTGAGCTTGTTACCGCTTACTTAAATGTTAAGCATCGTTATAGTTGTAGAACCTGTGGTTTTAATTCTAGCACTCATTATTGGTCATGCCCATCGTGTCATGATTGGGAGCAGCTTAAACCGGTAAGAGGTTTAGAAGGCGAATAAAGTTACGGTTAAAAGATTCACACAAGTTTACATTATATAAAAATATTTACCTATTGAGGAAAACAGCATGAGAGATGCAAAAGTTGTCGTAGCCTTAGATTTTGATAACAAAAATGAGGCATTGTCTTTTGTAGATAAAATACAACCGAGTGATTGTCGGTTGAAAGTGGGCAAAGAAATGTTTACTCACTTTGGCCCTGAATTTGTCAAAGAACTTGTTAACCGAGGCTTCGACGTTTTTCTTGATTTAAAGTTTCATGATATTCCTAATACCGTGGCGAAAGCGGTTGCTGCTGCCGCTGATTTAGGTGTTTGGATGGTTAATGTGCATGCTTCAGGCGGTCTTAAAATGATGGAAAAAGCTAAAGAAGCATTATTGCCTTATGGCGACAAAGCACCATTACTGATTGCGGTGACTGTGTTAACCAGCATGAGTGAAGAAGATCTTGTTGATATAGGTATTACTCGAACACCAGCGGAGCAAGTACAACATTTAGCGACGTTAACTAAAAAAGCGGGTTTAGATGGTGTGGTTTGTTCTGCAATGGAGGCTGAGTCATTAAAGCAATTATTAGGGCAAGCGTTTAAGCTTGTTACGCCTGGTATCCGACCAGCAGGTGCGAATGCCGATGATCAAAAGCGCATCATGACCCCTGAACAAGCACTCGATGTTGGTGTTGATTATTTAGTTATTGGTCGTCCGATCACTAAAGCGGAAAATCCACATGCAGTATTACAAGCAATTAACTTATCAATTAGCTAGCTTTACGCCATTCGTTGCTATTTTTATATTGGCTATTTGACAAATTACCTCAAGACTTCTAAACCTAATACAGCGAATTATTATCTAGGATAATTCGCTTATATGGATATTAACTATTAGAAGGAGAATACAATGAAAAAGCACATCTGTTATTTTCTCATCATCTTATTTACCGTAATATCGTTGCCACTTCGAGCTACAGACGTTAATGACGCGTCAGAAATGATAGCTACTCAAGAAGTACAAGTTGTGGATATTAATAAAGCGGACGTTGAAACGTTAGTTTTGTTGAAGGGTGTTGGAGAAAAAAGAGCAAAAGCAATCGTTGCTTATCGTGAGTTACATGGTGAATTTAATACTATTGATGATTTACTCAACGTTAAAGGCATAGGTGAGCAGATGCTAGAGCATAATAGGGCAAGGATTAAGCTGTGATTATTGAAATAGCGCGGTAGAAGTTTAGTTGTAAAAAAGCCAATCATTAGATTGGCTTTTTTACACGCTGAGTCAGCTATAGCAAAGTCAATAAGTCGTTTTCTAATACAGTAAAAACGGCTTATAAACTTGCTGCTATTTTATAATAAGCTATCTAGCGTTAATTCCATCATACCTTTAAACGTGGTTTCACGTTCATCAGCCGTCGTTACTTCGCCAGTTTTAATGTGGTCGCTTACTGTTAACACCGTTAGTGCTTTTTTACCATATTCTGCAGCTACGCCATATAAACCAGCCGCTTCCATTTCAACCGCTAAAATGCCGTATTTTTCCATCAAAGCAAATGCTTCAGGATTAGGCGTGTAAAATAAATCAGCAGTAAAAATATTACCAACTCGGACATCTTTACCGGTTTTTTCTGCTGTTTTCACCACTTGATTAAGTAAATCAAAATCTGCAGTGGCAGCAAAATCATAACCATTTAAGCGTGAACGGTTAACATTTGAGTCAGTACTCGCTGCCATACCGATAATAATGTCACGTACTTTTATATCATCACGTACTGCGCCACAAGAGCCGATACGAATAATGCTCTCTACGCCGTAATCTTTATATAACTCTGTTGCGTAGATTGAAATTGATGGTATGCCCATACCTGAGCCCATTACTGAAACGGGTTTGCCTTTATAGGTACCGGTATAACCAAACATATTACGTACACGAGTGACGCATTTTGCATCATCAAGAAAATTTTCTGCAATAAATTTTGCGCGTAGTGGATCGCCCGGCATAAGTACCGTTTTTGCGAAATCGCCGTTGTTTGCTTCTATATGTGCTGTTGCCATGAGTGTTAACCTTTGTTAATGGTGTTTCAATCACAGTAAGTTTCTAGCCATTGCTGATATTTCTATCATTCAGCCGCTATCAAGGGTGTTTTACTGATATGTCTTTTAAATTTTTAAAGTTGAATTCTAACTGAAAAAGCGTTCGATGATCCAGTGATAACCTACACTACCTAAATAAATTCCGAAAATACCGGCTATACCTGATAAAACTGGTGGTGCAGGTATCGGTAATTTTAGTAGTGAAAATACTAAACCGACAACTATACCTGTTATTGTCGCAATAATAACTTCAAACACGTGTTCTCCTAGTGGGTGGCCAATCGCATATTTTAATCTGATATTAGCCAGAGCAACAACGGGTACTAGCTGTTATTTAACACTTTCTGTTTTAATGCTGTTTTTTCACTGTTTGATAAAAAGGCCGCTTTCAGAGAGTTTTCTTGTAACTGCTGTATATCTTTGTCGGTAAACCCTAGGGTGTTACGCGCTACAAGGTATTCATTTTTTAGTTCTATTCCTTGTACACCGGGATCATCAGTATTTAAACATACCAATAAACCTTTGGCTAAAAAGTGTTTAATTGGATGTTGTGATAAGTCCTTTATAGTGCCGGTTTGATAATTCGACGTTAGACAAGATTCAATCGCAATATCATGCTGTAGCATATAATCCATTAGCTTTTCATCTTGATGACAAGCTACGCCATGGCCTATGCGTGTCGCGTGTAAGTGGTTTATGGCCTGCCATATACTTTTAGGTCCAGCAGCTTCACCAGCATGTACCGTAACATTGAGTTCGGCTTGTCGCACTTGTTTAAAGTGTTCAACAAACAAGTCACCAGGAAAGTTGTATTCGTCTCCAGCTAAATCAATAGCAATCAAATGTTGTTTATGAGCAAGTAGGGCATCTAACTCAGCTTGACACTTTTCTACGCCAAAAGTTCGGCTCAAAATACCAATAAGATTAATTTTTACATCATATACTTTACATGCGGCATTGACACCATCTACAACGGCCGCAACAACATCAGCAACCACTAGATTATTCTTCATGGCCATGTAATAAGGCGAAAAGCGTAATTCAGCATAATGAATACCGGCGTTAAAGGCATCTTCAACGTTTTCGAACGCAATACGTTTACAATCGTCTAGATTTTTAAGTACGGTAACACCCCAATCAAGCTTACTGAGAAACGCTAATAAATCGCTTTCGCTGCCTTGAATTTGTACATGAGGAATAAATGCTTCGAAATTAGTTTCAGGTAAAATAATGTTATGTTCATGTGCTAATGCCCAAATGGTTTCAGGGCGAATATTACCGTCTAAATGTCGGTGTAAATCAATTAATGGTAGGTGAGAATGAGTCATAGCTATTGGCAACCTATATGTATTTGTTTTATGAAAAATACGACCAAAGTATTATAAAATAAGATTATTTTTTTTGCTTGGATGTCGAATAAATTTATTATACCGCTTTTTTCGTATTTTAGGTTGCTATTAGCCGAAGAACACTGATAAATTATCTCTGGGACTAATCATCTAGGTGTCTAGACGTAAATATAAAATAGCATTTCAGTATAAAGAGAAACAATTATGGTTGAGCAAACCGACGACGTTCGTATTAATAAAATCAAAGAACTTTTACCTCCTATCGCATTACTTGAGCGATATCCTTCATCAGAACAAGCAACAAAGTCGGTGTTTGCTGGCAGAAATGCCATCAGTAAAATTTTTAATAATCAAGATGATCGCTTACTTGTAGTGATTGGACCCTGTTCAATACATGATCCTAAGGCAGCACTGGAGTACGGTGAACGTTTAGTTAAATTACGGGAAAAATATCAAGATACCCTTGAAATTGTCATGCGGGTTTATTTTGAAAAGCCCAGAACAACGGTCGGCTGGAAAGGGCTGATTAATGACCCTTATATGGATAATAGCTTTAAGCTTAATGACGGTTTACGTATTGGTCGTAAGTTACTTCTTGATTTAAATAACTTAGGATTACCTACCGCTGGTGAGTTTTTAGATATGATCACCCCACAATATATGGCTGATTTTATGTGTTGGGGCGCTATCGGGGCACGTACTACTGAAAGCCAAGTACATCGTGAGTTAGCGTCAGGTTTATCTTGTCCGGTAGGTTTTAAAAATGGTACCGATGGCACCATTAAAGTCGCGATAGATGCGATTGGCGCTGCCAGTGCTTCTCATCACTTTTTGTCGGTGACAAAATATGGCCATTCAGCCATTGTGGAAACTACAGGTAATGAAGATTGCCACATTATTCTTCGTGGCGGAAAAACAACTAACTATGATGCTGATAGCGTTAAAACTGTTACGCAGCAGTTAAGTAAGTCAGGTTTGAATACTAATATTATGATTGACTTTAGTCATGCTAACAGCAGTAAGAAATTTGAAAACCAAATGTTAGTTTGCCGTGATGTTTGCCAACAAATGCGTAATGGTAATAACAATATTTTTGGCGTAATGGTAGAAAGTCATCTCGTTGAAGGGCGACAGGATTTAGTGGCTGGAATGGCTGAAACCTACGGCCAAAGTATCACCGATGCTTGTATTGGCTGGCAAGATACTGAGGTTTTATTAGCTGAACTTGATCAAGCAGTCGCTCAACGCAGAGTAAAATGCTAATTTAACCAGAGCTTAGCTTTATGGCTGGTAAACAAACACTGTAAAGTTCAGGTTATATCAAGCTAAAACTTTATCCCTCAAAAGCAGACAATCAGTCTGCTTTTTTTATTGAATAATTATATTTATTATCAATAATCTAGTGGTGTTTAAAGTCACTTTATTCGATTTTTTGTTCTGCTTTGTTGTCAATATGCTACGTAATAACTATACTGTGTTTTTATACAGCGGATTTGTTGCTATGAATAAAATGCTTAAACAATTACATCACCAAGGAAAAATTTGGTCAGCTGACCAAATACACAATATTGTTGAAACTATTGATAGTGGTTACCCAGAATTAAATAAAAATTTACACGGTGGCTTGCCTCATCAAGGCGTCATAGAAGTGCAAACCATTAACGGTATTGGAGAAATCAGGTTATTTCTACCTTATTTACTGAATTTGCTACAAGCTGAGTTAGCTCAACATCATCAAGCTAGACAGCTAGTTTTTATTGCGCCACCCGCACAAGTCAATGCTTTAATGCTGTTGCAAGCTGCTATACCTCTAGATAATTTATTGATTATCTCCTCACAAAAACCACAAGAATCACTCTGGGCAGCAGAGCAATGCTTGAAAAGCGGTTGTTGTTTTGCCGTATTGCTATGGCAGCAGCTACTGGCCGTGCACCAAGTTAAGCGCTTAAAGCAGGCGGCAACGACTGGCAATGCCGTACAAATTATTTTTCGTTCTCCGCATAGTGTTGATTTAGCGCTGCCCGTTTCCTTGTCGTTAGCACTAGAAGCTCAATCAAGCGGATTAAAAATAAAAGTTAAAAAGCAGCAAGGAGGTTGGCCGTGCAAAGATTTTACTGTTGATATGCATAAGCAATGGCCAAATTTGACAACAATTAGCGACCGTAATTGTATCAGTGATGGTGTACTCAGTAATGTTGTTGTGCCACTTTCTAGCCGTCAAAGGTTTAAGCCTGTAGTTCCAGGTTCGGTAAATGCACAGTCACAGCTAAATTAGTGCTATTTATATTGTTGGTTATATTTCATGTTTGAGTTTTTCATGGTTAAAATTTTTTGATGTTGTGGTTATATATTAATTTTCCATCGCTACAGCTTGATAGTTTACAAGTGAGCAAGGGCAAGTGCGTAGCGGGGCAACAGCTTACTGATTCACAAGCTATTGTGATTGTTGATGAGCATAAAAACAGTATCGTACAGTTAAATGCTAGTGCTATAAAACAAGGCGTTAAAGTGGCTATGGGTTTAGCGATGGCGGCCTCGCTAGCGGATGAACTATGTGTTTTCCCTTATAAAATTGCCCAAGAAGAAGCGTACTTAATGACGTTGGCAGAGCAGCTTTATAGTGTCAGCGCCAATATTGCCTTATTCCCACCGCATGGTTTGGCATTACAAGTAGATAATATGCTGAAGCTTTATCAAAATTTAGAGCATTATGTAGAGGCTGTTCATTCCGTAATTACACCTTTTAAACTCAAGGCTTTTTTTGCCTGTGGCTATAGCCCGTTTTCTGCACAAGTACTTGCTTGTGCAGATATTAATTTGATCAGTTCTGAGGAAAAAACAATAGCTGCAGCTATGTCGGTATTGTCTGTTGAAGATTTATTTATCAGTAAAAAAGCGAGAGAAGACATAATACGTCTGGGTATTAAAACTATAGCTCAGTTGCAAGCACTTCCTATATCAGAGTTAGCGACACGATTAGATACTCACACTATGGATTATTTATCACAGCTTAATGGTAACAAGAGTAAATGCTTAACGTTTTATCAAGCGCAACATTTTTTTGAACATAGTGTAGATTTGCTATACGAAATTACCGTCAGTGATTTATTACTACATCCGATTAAGCAATTATTGTTATTACTTGAAGCGTTTTTATTGCGTCGAGATTACCTGTGCTTGGAAATTAAGCTAGCGCTATTTAATCGAGCTGAAGGGCCCAGTGATGCTATACAGCAATCATTATTGATCAGCAGTGCTACGGGGGAGTATTTAGCTAAACAATGGTTAAATTTAGTGAGCTTAAAATTGGCCAATGTTAAGTTAGATGCACCGATCACCAAAATTAACCTTTGTGTTAAAAAATTTCAGCCCAACACCGGCGAGATTGACGATATTTTTCTGGGGAGGAAAGGGCAATTGTCATTGGCGCAATTATCTTCCTTATTAGTCAATAAATTGGGCCATAACAAGGTATTAGGGATACGGCTAGGTAATGACCACCGAGCTGAATTGGCTTCGCATTACTTTCCTATTATTAATCATGGTGCTATCAACAGCATAGGTAATAAAAGCGATAAAAAACATCAGCAGAGCAAAGTCACGCAGGCTATATCACATAGCACTTACAGCTATAGCACATGCAGCGATAGTACTATTGATTGCTTACCATTAAGACCAAGCTTTATTTTATCAGAGCCTGAGCCTTTATTAGCCGAGGTCAATATTTTATCTGGCCCAGAGCGTATCGAAACCGCATGGTGGGAGCAATCTAGCCTTAAGTATCAAGGTGCTAATGCTACTGTTGATAAACCTCAAAGTTATCCGCGTGACTACTTTGTCGCTAAAAATGCCCAAGGCCAATGTTGTTGGATTTATCGCGAACTAAGTAACCATTGGTATGTCCATGGTTACTTTTCATGAGAAGTATTACGATGATTATCGAACATATCTATGAGCTACGCTGAATTATACTGCCAGTCTAACTTTTCTTTTCTGCAAGCTGCATCTCATCCTGAAGAGCTTGTATTGCAAGCTAATAAGTTAGGCTATTGTGCACTTGCTCTTACCGATGAATGTTCTGTTGCCGGTGTCGTACGAGCCTATAGCGTGATAAAAGAGCAGCAATTAGCGATTAAACTTATTGTCGGTGCGAGCTTTGAACTTGAAGACGGCTTGAAGTTTATCTTATTGGTGCCCAACCGTCAGGCTTATGGTGAATTATGTCGCGTTATCTCCAATGCCAGGCGTCGTTGTGATAAAGGTCATTATCAATTCACTTATTGGGATCTACATTCGATTAAGCACTGTTTCATACTCTGGCTACCTAGTGGTGATGAAGCTAAAGATCAGCAATATATTACACTACTGCTACGTTATCATCGTGAAAGATTATCGTTAGCTTATACGCGTTTTTTGCATGCCAACGATAAGGCTTTTAAACAGCACTGCGAAAATCTGGCCGAGCAATATAACTTAGCGATTGTGGCCTGTGGCGGCAGCTTAATGCATGTTCCGCAGAGACAAAAACTACATGATGTTTTAGCGGCAATACGCCATGGTAAAGCGCTTAAAAACATGGGTACTTTACTCGAGCAAAATGCTGAGAAATCTTTAAGAACGCTGAATAAATCAGGTGAAATATTTCCTGAAGCCTATATTGCTGCCGGTATTGAGCTAGCAAGTCAGTGTCACTTCTGTTTATCCAGTTTACAATATGAATATCCTGCCGAGCTAGTGCCTACAGGAACTTCAGCCATAGCATACTTAAAATCACTCGTTGAAAAAGGTATCGCGTTACGTTTTCCTGAAGGTATCACCAGTGAGATCCAAGCTATTATTGCTAAAGAGCTCGTCTTAATCGAAGAGCAAGGCTACGAATATTTTTTTCTCACCATTTACGACCTAGTTCAGTATGCCAAATCACAGCATATTCTCTATCAAGGGCGAGGCTCCGCGGCTAATTCTATTGTCTGTTATTGCTTGGAAATCACTTCGGTTGATCCAAGACAAATATCGGTATTATTTGAACGCTTTATCTCCAAAGAAAGAAATGAACCCCCCGATATTGATGTTGATTTTGAGCATCAGCGCCGAGAAGAAATTTTTCAATATATCTATCAAAAATATGGTCGAGAGCATGCGGCGTTGGCTGCAACCGTGATTACATATCGCTTAAAGAGTGCGCTTAGAGACGTTGGTAAAGTATTTGGTTTTACAGAAAGCCAATTAAGTTTTTTTATTAAACATATTAATCGTCGTCATAAAAAAATGAGCTGGCGTGAACAAGTTATTGAACTCGGTTTAAGCAAAGGCAGTTACCAGGCTCAGCTATTTATTGAATTAGTCGATGAAATTATCGGTTTTCCGCGCCATTTATCACAACATGTCGGCGGCTTTATTATTTCATCCGGACCTTTATATGAACTAGTGCCGGTTGAAAATGCTGCCATGGCAGAGCGTACTGTCATCCAGTGGGATAAAACTGATTTAGCAACACTAGGGCTATTAAAAGTCGATGTATTAGCGCTAGGTATGTTAACCGCAATACGGCGAACATTTAGTTATATTAAACAACATTACCAGCAACAATTAACTATTGCTGACATTACTCGTTTACCTGAGGACCCTCAAGTTTATAATATGCTGCAACAAGCGGATACGGTTGGTGTGTTTCAAATAGAATCGCGTGCCCAAATGACCATGTTACCGCGATTGCAGCCCAAGTGTTATTACGATTTAGTGGTACAAATAGCCATTGTGCGACCAGGCCCTATTCAAGGTGATATGGTACATCCGTATTTACGCAGACGAGCAGGACTTGAGCCGGTGGAATATCCTTCTGAAGCGATTAAGGAGGTGCTTAGTCGAACGCTTGGTGTGCCAATATTTCAAGAGCAAGTGATAAAAATTGCCATGGTTGCTGCCGGCTTTAGTGGTGGTGAAGCGGATCAATTACGTCGAGCCATGGCGAAATGGCAACGTAATGGTGAATTAACTCAGTTTCGTGAAAAATTAATTTCAGGCATGAAAGCGCGAGGTTATCAGCAAAAGTTTGCCGAGCGTATCTATCAGCAAATTTGTGGCTTTGGCGAATACGGCTTTCCAGAATCACATTCCGCCAGCTTTGCAGTTTTAGCTTATGTATCAGCTTGGCTTAAATACTATTACCCGGTTGCTTTTTATAACGGTTTGCTTAACAGCTATCCCATGGGTTTTTATTCCCGATCACAATTAATACAAGATGCGCAGCGGCATAACATAACAATTAACGAGATAGACATTAATCACTCTGCACTTGAACACCAAGTTTGTTATCAGCAAGAAACGAATGACTATGTTATTCAATTGGGCCTAAGTATGGTGAAAGGCTTAGCGAATAAAAATGCGAAACACTTAATTAACCATAGGCCTGCACAAGGTTATCAAGACTTCCCTAGCTTAATGAAAACAGCCGTAAGAAAAGACGACATTAATAAACTTGCCAGCGCAAATGCACTGCGCTCTTTAGCAGACAACCGTTATCAAGCTCGGTGGCAAGTAATGAATGCTGAAAACACCTTACCTTTGTGGCAATGCACTGATCACGATAGTACGAATAAAACTGTGCAAAGTGAGTTTATGTTTACGCCAAGTGCGATGGACGATTTGCTAGAAGATTATGCCAGTACAGGTGTTAGTCTTGATAAACATCCCATCGCGCTATTACTTGCAGATAGTAAGCAACGGCAAATAATTGGCCGTTACACACTTGCCTGCGATTTAGTAAATATTGCCCCACAAAGTGTTGTGTCTGTTGTTGGTTTAGTCAGCGGAAGGCAAAGTCCAGGTACCGCTTCAGGGGTCACTTTCTTAACCTTGGAAGATCATACCGGTAATAGCAATGTTGTGATTTGGCAAGCGACGGCTAACGCACAAAAACAAGCTTTCTTGACCGCAAAAATACTGAAAGTTACCGGTATTATTGAACGAGAAGCAGAGGTTATTCACATTATTGCGGGGCGCTTAATTGACTTAACAAGCACCATTGCAGGACTAAAAACCCAGTCACGAGACTTTCATTAGTTTTCACTTATACGCTCAGTTTACTGTGTGATCAGCGAAAATATTCTTCATCTCAGAGCAAGGCAATAGCGCATTTATAATCAGAACACTTCAAAGCTAGAGTCTTGTAAATATTGATAAAAGCGTCACTTAACGTGAGAAATCAGCCATTCATCGCTATGATAACAAACTAATGTAAAGCAGTGTAAATAACATTGTTTGTCTCAATGTCGAGTCATACTATAGTTAAGCTAATTCTAATGGTATTTGTGAGGAAAGGTTTTGAAAGTTCGTACGGGTAAAAGTAGCAATATAAACCAGCTAGATAAGGTCAAAAAATCTAGCCTAATAGTCAGGGATATTTTTCCGTTCAAGACAAAAAATATTGCCATGACTTTGTTGGTCGTCATTATTAGCGCTTGCAGTGCACCCAGTGGCTTATCGGACAATAAGGCCAAAAATATTATTGCAGAAAATGCGCCGAGCCAATGGCAAGCAAGCAAGGTTCAGCTAACCACGGAAAGTACGGTTGCAGACGGTTGGCTACAAAGCTTTAATGACAATGCTTTAGAGCAAATGATCGCACATGCGTTAGCGCATAATTTTCAATTAAATGCTGACCGTTTTGAGGTTGAACTTGCAAGAGAACGCTTAAAGGTCAATGCTGCAACAGATTTTCCAGAATTATCACTGTCCTTAAACAATTCAAGACGTAAACAGGTAACTGCCAGCACAGCAAGCTATCAAAGCAGTGCGGATATCAGCGTAGACTTACGTTATGAACTGGATTTATGGGGCAAATTATCTGCTCAGCAAAAGCAAAATCGCTTAAATTATGCCGCAGCCAAAGCAAATTTCCAACAAAATCAGCTTAACCTCGTGGTCAATATCAGCCGAGCTTGGTTTGATTTAATTCAAGCCCAGCAACTACTGCATTTATATCAAGAGCGCGCAGACAATTTGCAACGCAACTTAGCGATGATCCAGTCTTCATACCAACTGGGATTAAATGATGCGCTTGATGTCTACCTAACTAAGAATAGTGTTAATCAAGAGCTTGCTCGTGTTGCACAGCAGCAACAAACACTTCAAGTTAGCAGCAGGGCACTTGAGCTTCTACTGGGCGACTATCCACTCGCAAAAATAGCCAGTCAGCAAAATCTGCCATTGATTAATGATGAAATTAAGCTCGGTCTACCTGCGCAATTAATAACCCGCCGCGCTGATATACAAGCCAATTGGTTAGCACTTTTAGCGTTAGATGCAGGTTTAGCGGTTGCGCATAAGCAACGTTTTCCCAGTTTTAATTTAACTGCCAGTGTCAGCGATAATGACAATGAACTTAGCAACTTACTTGATAGCGGTGCATTAGCTTGGTCGCTGATTGGCAGCATAACAAGCCCTTTATTTAACGCAGGTCGACTTGAGTCGCTTGAGCAGCAGGCAAAGATAATGGTGCAACAAAAAGAGCAGCAATATTTACAACAGGTTTATCAAGCGTTTGCTGATGTCGAAAATAGTATTAGTGAGCGTGATTCACTTAATCAGCGTTACGGACACTATGTAACAGCACAAGAGAATGCTTTGGCAGCAGAAAAACTGTCGTTTGATCAATATCTACGGGGGTTAGTGACATACACCACAGTGCTTGAGTCACAACGACGTTCTTTTGATGCCCAAACTATGGTGATCCAATTAACTCATCAGTTATTGCAAAATCGTATTGAAATATATCGTGCTTTAGGTGGCAATTATCTTAATAACCCTAATTATGCACAGCAAGAAAATCAGCATAAAAATAGCTTATTACAAGCATCGTCAACTCACCATATAAGCATGGATAAGTAATGTCAGTAAAAATAAAAAAACTACTCCCTATTATTGTTTTATCTGCGTTGTTACTTGCAGCCTATGTCGTCACTAGCAATCCACCAATAGCAAAACGAGGGCAACCAAGCTCAGCACCACAGCTTAGCGTGCAAGTGCAAAACTTAACCCGCAGTGATTTAGCGATCACTATTGATAGTTATGGCACTATCCAACCGCGCACACAAAGCAAACTTTTACCGCAAGTCTCCGGACAAATTATCAATATTAGTGCAAAATTTCGTTCCGGTGGTTTTTTCGAACAAGGTGATGTTTTAGTACAATTAGATCAGCGTGATTTACTCGCTGAAGTGAAAATTTCTCAAGCAAGTTTGTTCAGTGCTAAACAAAATTTAAGTGAAGAACAAGCTCGTGTCGAACAAGCAAAGCAAGACTGGCAGCGTTTAGGTAATAGCGAGCAAGCACCCGAATTGGTCTTGCGCAAACCACAATTGTTAGCAGCACAAGCAGCAGTTTTTTCAGCACAAGCGAGTTTAGCTAAGGCTGAGTTGGCACTGGAACGTAGTGATATTGTTGCGCCATATACCGGCCGTATCCTGAGTAAATCAGTTGATGTCGGTCAAGTGGTAAGTGTTGGCACTGAACTGGCGGAAATTTATGCCGTTGATTATGTCGAAATTCGTCTACCACTTAAAAATAAAGATTTACCTTACATGGTATTACCTGAAAGTAGTCGCTTTGCAGACGAAAATGCTCAGGAGCAACCGGCGGTAACTATTCATTCTGACCTTGTCACGCGACAAAGTTGGCGAGGTAAAGTGGTTCGTACCGAAGGTGCTTTTGATCAAGCATCACAACAATTGTTTGTTGTCGCACAAATTGATGACCCTTATGGCAAAAATGACACTGACAGCTTGCCATTAAAAATTGGGCAATATGTCAGCGCAAAAATTGTTGGTAAGGTCATCAAGGATGCCTTAACTGTTCCCAATAGAGCCATTTATCAAGGCAGCTATGTCTATATTGTTGAAGACAATATATTGAAAAGAAAGAATATAACTATTTCATGGCAAAATGATGAAGTGGCGATGATCGAAAGTGGCTTAGCGACAAATCAGCTGTTGGTCTTAACGCCGCTAGGACAGGTTACATCGGGTACTATCGTTAATATTAGTCGTATTGATGGCCAAGATATTAACAATCAGAGCAAGGCGAAAACGCGCATAAATGAAGCCAGTAAAGCGCAAGGTAAAAGCAAAGATGCCGACAGAGGTAAAAATCATGCTGAAAAGGCTCAAGGAGCTGAGTCATGATCGCTTGGTTTGCAAAAAATCATGTCGCGGCTAATTTGCTCATGATCACGATATTATTGGCCGGTATATTTTCGATAAAAAGTAGTATTCCGTTAGAGGTTTTCCCATCTTTTGAATCAGAAATAGTCAATGTTACTGTGGTATTGCGAGGCGCTACTCCAGAAGATGCCGAGCAAGGTGTCGCCATTCGTATTGAAGAGGCGGTGCAAGACTTACAAGGTATTGAAAAAATTACTAGCACTTCGGTTGAAGGGGCCGCAACGGTGCGTATTGAAGCCGACTCATCAACGGATGTCCGTGATTTACTCGCAGATATTAAAAGCCGAGTTGATGCCATAAACACTTTTCCAGCGGATGCAGAAAAACCGGTTATTGCGATTGCACAACGTATCCGCAATGTGATTTCAGTGACGATATCATCAGACTATGGTGAAAAAGAAATACGTGAATTTGCTGAGCAAGTACGTGACGATTTATTGCGTTTACCGCAGGTTACGCAAGTAGCGCTAGATGCAGTGCGTGATTATGAAATCAGTATCGATGTTAATCAAAGCAAACTTGAGCAATACCAGTTAACGCTTAGTGAAATTTCAAGCGCTATCAGTAATAGTTCTATTGATATTTCTGCCGGTAATGTCCGCACCGATGGTGGTGATGTTTTAGTGCGTAATGTCGGTCAAGCTTATCGTCGTGATGAATTTGAAAAAGTGGTGATCAAAACCAATACCGATGGCACATTTCTTTATTTAGAAGACATTGCTCAAGTAACAGATGGTTTTGAAGAAACACCATTGCGGGCGCGCTTTAATGGCCAACAAGGCGCATTAATCGATGTTTTTCGTATTGGTAATCAAAGTGCTATCGATGTTGCTGATGCGGTAAAAAACTATATTGATGAACGCCAAGATACGTTGCCGCAAGGCTTTGTTTTAAGTTATTGGGATGACGACTCTGAAATTGTCAAAAGTCGTTTAAATACCCTGATCACCAATGCCTTACAAGGTGGTTTTTTAGTCTTATTATTGCTGACCTTATTTTTACGTCCTTCAATCGCATTCTGGGTATCTATCGGTATTCCTGTGAGCTTTATGGGGGCATTTATCGTTATGCCTTTCTTTGATATTTCCATTAATATCATGAGTTTATTTGGTTTTATCTTGGTACTAGGTATTGTTGTAGATGACGCGATAGTAACCGGTGAAAATATTTACCGTCATACTCAAACGGCCTCTAGTGGCCTTGAAGCAGCAATCAAAGGCACTGAAGAAGTGGCCACACCGGTAACGTTCGGCATTTTAACTACTGTCGCAGCCTTTCTGCCACTAGCTTTTATCGAAGGGCAACGGGGGGCATTATTTGCTCAAATACCGGTAATTGTTATTCCCGTTCTACTTTTTAGTTTAATAGAATCTAAGTTTGTTTTACCTTCACATTTAAAGTCATTACGTTTGCGTAGCGAAACTACCAAGCAATCAAGGTTTAGTTTTTGGCAGCAGGGCTTTGCCGATGGTTTTGAGTCGGCTATTCTACGTTATTACAAGCCGTTATTGTCATTAGCGATTAGAAATCGCTTAACTACAATAGCATTGTTTGTTGGTGTATTTATTTTGATCCTCGCGTTTATTATGAGTGGTTGGACACGCTTTGTATTTTTTCCTCGCATTGCCAGTGAAACAGCCCGCGGCAATGTCACTATGCCTGTCGGTACTAGCTTTGACGTGGTTGATGCTTATGTTGATAAAATGTCTAAAGCGGCAAAAACACTACAAGATAAATACCGTGATGAAAATGGCGACAGCATTATTTTAAATACCTTAGCCATTACCAGTGAAGAAAAAGGTCGAGTACGCTTTGAAATACTACCGGCAGATAAAAATGAAAGTGGTATCGGTACCGCGCAATTAGTTAAAGAATGGCGTGAGTTAATTGGCCCGCTGCCTGGTGCTGAAAGTGTTACCTTTAGAGCTGAAATAGGTCGAGGTGGTGATCCTATCGATATTCAACTGTCAGCGACGGATTTAAAAACCTTAGAAAAAGTAGCAGACGAAGTCAAAACGAGAATACGCACGTATCCAACGGCCTTCGAAATCGCGGATAGTTTGTCTAACGGTAAAGAAGAATTGCAAATAGAGCTTACCGCGCAAGGTTACGCCATGGGCATGAGCAATGCGTGGGTAACTAGGCAAGTCAGAGATGCCTACTTTGGCGCACAAATACAACGTATTCAACGTGGACGAGATGATGTGCGTGTTATGCTGCGCTTTCCATTATCGCAGCGACAGTCGATTTCGAAACTTAATGATATGTTGATCAATACCCCGACAGGTGGAAAAGTGCCATTGTCTCACGTGGCAATATTAAAACCTGGCAAAAGCCCGTCAGCAATTACTCGTATCGACCGGTATCGTACGGTTAATGTCACCGCAGATATTGATAAAAATACGACTAATATGACCATACTCAATGCTGATCTTAATCAGTTTTTAACTGAGTTAATGAACAAGTATCCTGGAGTATCTTATAGCCTAGAAGGAGAAGCGCGAGAACAAGCTGATTCATTTAGCAGTCTAGCTTGGGGCTTGGTATTTGTATTTTTTATTATTTACTGTTTGTTGGCGATACCTTTTAAGTCATATGTGCAGCCTCTTATCGTGATGTCGGTGATCCCGTTTGGCGCTATTGGCGCTATTATTGGTCACTGGATCATGGGTATGGATTTAACCATCATGAGCTTATTGGGCTTAATGGCACTTATTGGTGTGGTGGTAAACGACAGTTTAGTTCTAGTAGATTTTATTAATGCGAAAGTACGTTTGGGGGAAAGAGTACATGAGGCTGTGTTAATTGCCGCTCAATCACGTTTTCGCCCGGTTATGCTAACGTCATTAACCACCTTTATTGGCTTAATGCCGCTATTGTTTGAAAAAGCCACTCAAGCACAGTTTTTGATCCCTATGGCGGTGTCATTAGGTTTTGGTATTATCTTCGCAACCTTTATCACCTTGATACTAGTGCCGGTAAATTATTTACTGATTGAAGATATGAAAAATGTTAGCTCACGCGGCAAAGCAAAGCTCATGAGCCAGCTAAGTTAAATGGATATGTGAAGCGCATGATATTTTTACTTTGTCATTCGCTTCACAATCGTTAAACTAATGCTTTTCATATTCATTGATTATAAAGGCTAAATCATGGCTGATAATAACGCTGGCGAAGAAACGATATTCTCCAAAATCATTCGTCAAGAAATTCCCACACCGCTACTATTTCAAGATGATCTCGTGACAGCATTTCGTGATATCACCCCGCAAGCTAGTAGTCATATTCTAATTATTCCCAATAAGTTGATCCCTACGGTTAATGATATCAAGCAAGAAGATGAGTTGACGATGGGACGTATGTTTACCGTTGCAAAGCAACTCGCACAAGCAGAAGGCATTGCCGAAGATGGCTATCGTTTGATCATGAACTGCAATCAACATGGTGGCCAAGAGGTTTATCATATTCATATGCATTTAGTTGGCGGTCAACCGTTAGGTCGCATGTTAAACCCGAAGTAAGCTTTTAAATAAGGTTAGATAGCTAAAGCTGCCGATTTATAGCGCAAAATTAAACTTTTACCCTGTTACATTTAAATAAATATTGTTAGTATGCACACCGAACCAAGGGGTGCCTGAGAATCGAAGACGATTTAATGGCTGAGATGCGAAGCGAACCCTTAGAACCTGAACCGGATAGTACCGGCGTAGGAATGGTTACGCTAATCGCTACCATTCTGTAAAATTACATTTACCTGTTAGCGTATGCTGTATAGACAATGATAATTCTACAGTCTGTTAACGAGCAGCTCCCTAACTTCCCATATGCCGGATCCCATAACGCATTCTTCATCGAATTTATGAGATCATAATGACATTTATAAAATCACCAATCGCTTTAGCTATTATTACCAGCATTGTTACGTCACCCATTGCCTTAACCACTTTTGCCGCCGACACGTTAACGAGTACAACAGAGCAAGCATTAGAAGTTATCACCATTAGTGGTGATTTCCGTACAACTTCATTACAAAGAACTGCAAGTTCTTTATCTGTTATCGCAAGTGACGAGATCAGCGCGCGAAATGCACAGAACTTAGAAGAAATTATTGCCCGTACGCCAAACGTTAATTTTTCTAGTGGCTCACAACGCGCTCGATATTATCAAATTCGTGGTATTGGCGAGCGTAGCCAATTTAAAGAGCCGATAAACCCATCGGTTGGCTTAGTCATTGACGGCATAGACTTTTCCGGTATTGGCAGCATAGCGTCAACTTTTGATGTTGAACAAGTTGAAGTTTATCGCGGACCACAAGGGACACGTTTTGGTGCTAATGCAATGGCAGGCATGATTAATATCACGTCAAATGCTCCTACTGACAGTTTTGAAGGTAAAGTTAGATTTTCTGCTGGTAATTACGATAGCTACAGTGCAGGTTTGGTGTTATCAGGTCCAGCCACTGAAAAGTTAAATTACCGTTTAGCCGTTGAACAATACAATAGCGATGGTTTTATCGAGAATGACTTTCTGAATCGTGATGATACTAATAATCGTGATGAATTAACCCTACGCGGTAAGTTAGCCATAGTCGCAAGTAAAGACTTAACGATTGATATTACCGCTTTTGTGGCTGACTTTGATAATGGTTATGATGCATTTTCACTTGATAATACTCGCCATACTTTATCAGACCAACCGGGCTTTGATCGCCAAGATACTAAAGCGTTAGCGGCTAAATTTAGTTATCAAGGTTTTAACAACTTTACTGTTGAAACTATCGTCAGTTATGCCGACTCCACTTTAGATTATGGCTATGATGAAGACTGGAGTTTTGTTGGTATTCGTCCAGGTTGGGAATATAGCTCAACCGACCACTATTTTCGTGATAAAACATCAACAACTTTTGAACTAAGAGCTGTTTCTGCACCTGGTGGTGAAATATTTAACGGTAGCACTGCGTGGGTAACCGGACTTTATTATAAGCAAGAAGACGAAGATTTATTACGTCAATACACCTATCTATCTAGTGACTACAGTTCAACATTTGATACTGACAATATTGCGGCTTTTGTTCAGTTTGATAGTCAACTAAGCCAAAAGCTGAGCTTAACTACGGGCTTAAGAGTAGAGCGAAGAAATTCAGAATACAACGATTCTGAGCAGTTGAGCTTTGATCCCAGTGATACTATGGTTGGTGGCAAATTAGTGCTGTCGTACCAAATGGATGTAAATAATTTATTTTATGGCTCAGTCAATCGCGGCTACAAAGCGGGCGGCGCAAACACTGATGGCAGTTTACCTAGCAATTTACGTGAATTTTCGCCTGAATATCTGTGGAATTACGAGCTAGGCTATAAAGTCAGTTTATTCGACAATCAAGCGTATGTTCGCAGTGCTGTCTTTTATATGGACAGAGATGAAATGCAAGTGCGTACATCTTATTTAGAAGAGCGCGAAGATGGCAGTACAGATTTTGTCTCTTATTTAGGTAATGCAGCCAGCGGCAATAATATTGGTATTGAACTAGAAGCCGGTTGGCAGGTAACCACTGAGCTTGAAATATACGGCGCTATTGGTTTATTAGATACTGAGTATGATGGTTTTATTGACGCTGATGGAAATGATAAGTCTGGTGATGAACAAGCCCATGCACCTAGCTATCAATTTAATCTTGGCTTGAACTACCAGTTATCTGATCATCTATTAGTTAATATTTCTGTTGATGGCAAAGACGAATTCTTATTCTCTGATAGTCATCAAGAAAAATCTGAGGCAATTGAAGTGGTTAATATCTCGGTGAGTTATTCACAAGATGATTGGCAAGTAAAATTATGGGCACGTAACTTATTTGATGAAGAATATGCCACTCGTGGCTTTTACTTTGGTAATGATCCAAGAGATGAATATAGCGCTAAAGCTTATTATCAATTAGCTGAGCCAGCAGTTTTTGGTGCTACTTTTGATTATGCATTCTAAGACTTTTATAAGTTATAAAATGTAGTATATTAAACCTGCTAAGGGACTCTCCTAGCAGGTTACCTTTAAATCATGATAATAAGATTAAGTTAGAAACTATGAAAATCTCAATTGAAATTAGTTTATATCCATTAGCAGAAGAAAAATTTAAAACTGAAATTTGGGCCTTTATTAAACGCTTGCGATTAGTCGCAGGTTTGAATGTTGTGACTAATGGAATGAGCACACAGGTTTTTGGCGATTATGATTTAGCGACTAGCCATGTTATGGCTGAAATCAAGCATGTACATCAAACGCTAAATGCTGCGGTATTTGTTTGTAAGTTTATTGGTGGTGATCGCTCAGTTGTTGAAGCAGAGTCGTAATGGTGAGTGCTAGCACTGAAATAGTGACTTATTTCACCACATTACCATTATTAGAACTTATCGCTGTAGCTGCATCGTTGTTATACGTAGTGTTAGCTGCGAAAGGAAATATTTGGTGTTGGCCAGCAGCTATACTAAGCACGGTGTTATATACCGTTGTTTTCTATGACGTGTATTTGTGGATGGATAGCATACTGCAACTTTATTATCTATTAATGGCGGTGTATGGCTGGCTTTGTTGGCGTAAAAACGTTGCGGCTAGTCATCTTAAAACTACTCACGCTTTGGCTGACAGCGTTAACAGTAAAGCACTATTGTATAGCCAGTGGACGCTGCAACGTCATACGATTATGATCGTTGGCCTAACATTGGTATCTCTATTGTTAGGATGGTTAATGGCAAACTATACGCCTGCACATTTTCCTTACCTCGATAGCGCTACAACGGTTTTTGCAATATTTGCCACTTATTTGATGACCCAAAAAGTAATAGAAAATTGGTTGTATTTCATTGTTATTGATTTTGTTTCAATCTATCTCTACATCGAAAAATCACTTGTGCCAACGGCAGCGTTGTTTTCAGCTTACGTTATTTTGGCCGCTTATGGTTATTGGCAATGGCGTAAACTATATAAGTTACAATTTCGTCAACAATACGACGATCACTATATCAATAGCTCGGCCACCAGTTAAGCTTGCCATATCACGGGAAATATTTTGAGTGTTGAACAGGCAGAACCATCGTTAACAAGCAATAAGCAGCTAGCGTTAAAACTAAGCCAACTAACGTGCTTTGAGCAACTAACCGTCGATAATATTCATGTTATTTACGCTGGATTAAGCCAACCTTGCTTTCAAGTTGATGATAAAAATAGTCGATACTTCGCTAAATATATAAACGATAATCATGTTGAAGCCCAGGCAAGTCAATTAGCCGCTATTTATGGAATTTATCCTAAAATTTTTTATACTGACCACCATTGGTTAATTACCGAGTTCAAAGTAGGTGAGGGGCTTGATAAAGGCAAACGGTCAGAAGAAGAAAATCTGACTATTACGCTTAGGCTATTAGCACAGTGCCATCACGTTACTATCGCAAGCGCAGGTTACCCTAAAGAAATACCACTCGACACTGCGCGCACTCAACAAGAACAAGCCCAGGCATTACGGTTACCTGCACTTGATGTTGTAGGTACGGTTAAACAATTACTTCAGACTATCGAAATCAGTGATTCTCAGGCGCATGTCCTGCAGCAACTTTGTGAGTTATTAAGGCAAAACTTGATGAATGCTACTGAACAAGTGGCCGATCTCCAGCAGGTGTTCTGTCATGGCGATGCAAACTTTAGCAATGTTTTTGCACTTGAAAATACTATGGTAGCAGATGATGCAAAGGGCTATTTATTGATTGATTTCGAATGTGCCTGCATCGCCCCCAGAGAGTATGACGTTGCTATGCTAATGGCGGTTAATGGTATTAGCTTAAGTAACATTGAGATAATGCACCGACTTTATTTGCAAGCCTTTATTGAGATTAATCCGCAAAAAAATAGCTTAGAAGTTGTCGACAATACGCCTGAAATTATCCATTACAATGCAGAGTTATCATTGGTTTTGGTTATGCGTTACTACGACTTGTCATTATTAATCAATGGCTTATGGTATATGTCGCAGTATCAGTGCCGACAAAAGCTAAAATATAAAACCATGGCGTATAAGCAACTGATGTTACTGGAAAAACGATACCCTGAGCTACATACTCTCTTAAGCCAAATGAGATAAGGCGTCTAAATCCTACGATTAGTGGTAGTGCGAGAATAACGAGCTTAGCGCATAATTAACTTAACATTGTTAAATGGTTATATTGTGTGAATTGGAAAGAGTTTATAGAAAACAGAAATCGCTTATTTTGGTTGGTGCATACCGCTGGCTGGTGTGGTTTTGCCTTGGTACATTACTTAGGCTCATTACTGCACGATTTACGTGATATTTTTCTGGTTATTATTTTATTGAATGCCTACGCTGGTTGGTTATTTACTGCGCCGTTAAGATATATTTATCGCCGGATATGGAACTTTACACCATTAAAAATTGCCATCGTGGTGATCTTAACCTCCTATTGCACCGGTGTATTGTGGCAAGTGGTAAAAAACATCAATTATTGGGAAATATATAAACACGGTTACCGTCCTGATTTTTGGTTGTATTATACGAAAAATAGCCTGTTATCTTTCTTCATTATACTCAGTTGGAGTGGTCTATATTTTGGTACTAAATATTATCAAATGCTGCAAAAAGAAAAACAAAATGTCTTGCGTGCCAATACAGTTGCTCACCAAGCACAGTTAAAAATGTTGCGCTATCAACTTAACCCTCATTTTCTGTTTAACACCTTAAACGCAATATCAACCTTGATTTTGGTAAAAGAAAACAAAACAGCGAACGCTATGGTGACTAAACTAAGTGAATTTTTACGCTATTCCTTAGATAAAGACCCAATGAAACGGGTAACACTGAACAGTGAACTGCAAGCATTAAGGCTTTATTTAGATATCGAGCAAGTACGTTTTGAAGAACGTTTACAGGTTAATTTTGATATTGCTAGCGATTGTAAATTAGCATTAGTACCGAGCATGATTTTACAACCACTGGCTGAAAATGCCATCAAGCACGCCATAGCAGTGCAAGAACAAGGCGGAGAAATTAAAGTTTCTGTACATCGCTTTGGTAACGACTTATTGGTTGAGCTATCAGACAATGGTCCAGGAGCAGAAATTAAAAATGGTAATTTATTCCGTGAAAATGGTGTCGGTTTAGCGAATACCCGTGAGCGCTTGCAAGCACTATATCAGAATGATTTTTCTTTAGTTGTTGCCAACAATGTACCAACTGGTGTTAAAATCAGTATACGAATTCCCTATGAAGTAGGCCATCAAGTATGAGCAAGAAGCTCTCTACAATAATTGTTGATGATGAACCCTTAGCAAGAAAAGGTCTTGCGGTTCGTTTGGAAGATCATAAAGATATCGATATTATTGCGCAATGCACTAATGGTCGTGAAGCGTTAGAAGCGGTCCGAGCTTATCAGCCCGATTTGCTCTTTCTTGACATTCAAATGCCGGGCTTAAACGGCTTTGAAGTGGTTGAAGCGATTATTGAACAGGGCTTGACGTTACCTATGGTGGTATTTGTCACGGCTTTTGACCAATATGCCATGCAAGCGTTTGAAGTACATGCACAAGATTATTTACTTAAACCTGCAGATGAGCAACGTTTAGCGCAAACGTTAGATAAAATACGCCTCAGTATTTCGAGTGAAGTCAATGCGGCTCATAAGTCGAAACTGATCCGTTTAGTCAGCGATGTTACCGGCAATGACTGCGATAAAATTTTACAGGAATTAGAAAATAACGAACCGGTGAGTATCTCTAGTTACTCTGATGTTTTAGCTATCAAAGATGCCGGTGAAGTCAGTAGAGTTCCGGTAAAAGATATTCTATGGATAGATGCTGCTGGTGATTATATGTGCGTGCATACGCATGATAGCACTCATATTTTACGAAAAACCATGAAACAGCTAGAAGAAGTTTTAGACCCGCGACGCTTTTTGCGCAGTCATCGCTCAACCATAGTAAATAAAAGTTACATTGATAAGTTTTGTAGCCAACTTAATGGTGAATATTACTTAGTAATGTCAAATGGCAAAGAACTAAAAGTTAGCCGAAGTTATAAAGAAAAAGTCAAAAAAGCCGTGGTTGCTTAGCCAAAAATTATATTTGCTTAAAACACAAAAAAGGTAAACGAAACATCGTTTACCTTTTTTGTGTTATTCAACAGCCTAATTTAACTCAAGCGCTTAATTAAGCGTGTCGCCGCCTCGGCGGAGCTAGCTGGGTTTTGGCCACTAATAATATTGCCATCTTCAACCACGAATGACGACCAATCGTCGCCTTTTTGATAGCTGGCGCCTTGCTTAATTAACTCATCTTCCAGTAAAAAAGGCACAATGTCAGTTAATTGTACCGCTTGCTCTTCACTGTTGGTAAATCCTGCTATTTTTTTGCCTTTAACTAGTGCATTACCATCACTATCTTTAACGTTAAGCAATACCGCTGTGGCATGACAAACAACGGCTACCGGCTTATTTTGTTGAATAAAGGTCGAAATTAAACTGATCGAGTCTTGGTTATGGGTTAAATCCCATAATGGTCCGTGACCACCCGGATAAAACACCGCGGCATAGTCATTTGCATTCACCAGGTTTAACTTAGTGGTTGTTGCTAATATTTGTTGGCTCTTTGTATCTTGTTCAAAGCGACGAGTTGCATCAGTTTGAAAGTCTGCTTCTGCACTTTTTGGATCTAATGGCGGTTGTCCGCCTAACACAGAGGCTAAGGTAACGGTAAAGCCGGCATCAATTAACTGATAATACGGTGCGGCAAACTCTTCTAGCCAAAAGCCAGTTTTTTCGCCTGTATCACCGAGTTTATCATGTGAAGTGAGTACCATTAATACGTGGGTATTGCTTTGTTGGGCTTGGTTTGCATCGGTTGTATTCATTTATCTTCCTAAGTGATCGAAATTACAAATGACAGTAAAAGCTTTTTGGCTTTAGTTTATACCGTAAAGTATATGCATTATGCGTGTTAATACAATGCAGATAAAACTGACAACTTTGTTTTAATTATTGATACAATTGTTGTGGTTAAACGAAATTCAAAGATACAGGTGATTAAATGGACATTTCTTTTGAACAACTGAAAAGCATGGTGGTTTTTTCACATGTCGTTGAACAGGGAAGCTTTAGCGCGGCGGCTAAGCATATCGGGCTTTCACGAGCCGTTGTAAGTTATCATATTAAAAAATTGGAACAACAGCATGGTGTTACGCTTTTAAACCGTTCTACGCGTTCTATCGCCCTGACACAAGCCGGTAGTGATTATTATCAACGTTGCCGTATTATTGCTCAGCAAGCTAGTGCGGCAAATCAACAGATTGAAAATGTTAAAAATGAACCTGAAGGGCTACTAAAAATCACCTGTCCTGTTAGCGTGGGTTTGCACACCATAGTGCCGGCGCTAGATAAGTTTCGTAAAATTTATCCGAAAATCGAACTTGATCTTATGCTGACTGATGAAGTAGTCAATATTGTTAAGGAAGGGATTGATCTCGCCATTCGCGGCGCTCCTTTAATAGACTCCGGCTTACAAGCGCGTAAATTGGCGGTATTAGAAACCTGCTTGTGTGGCTCTGCTGAATATTTTGAACGTTATGGTAAGCCAACTAGCCCAGAAGAGTTAAAACAGCATACTTGGGTCATTTATAAATTAACCAGTAATAAGCTGACCTTGGAAAAATCCGGTCGTATTTATACTATTGATTTAAAGGGTACAATTTCTACCAACAATGCATCAGCTCGCACTGCGTTTGTTGAAGGTGGGCAAGGCTTAGGACGTATTCCTATGTACGATGCAATGCCGAAAATTAAGGCGGGGCGCTTACAATCTGTTTTAGATGATTACACATTAAAAGCGATTGATGTTTATGGGGTTTTTCCGCCTGGCGCGGCTAATGCAAAAAAATTAAGATTACTCATAGACTTTCTTAGCCAATTTTTTATTCAACAACAAGCGAGCTTAGTAACTCAATGAGATAATTAAGCTGCTATGTTTTTATGAAATAAGAATAGTTAACCTATATGTTGGGCGGTTAACGCTAAAATATTTTCTTGTGCTTGTACTAAACTTTCACTTACGCCTTGTTGGTGCATAATCGCGATGGCTAAGGCGACATGAGCAATGGCATTGTTGTGTTCAGCAATCATAATATTAGTTTTTTCTGCCATGATTGCTTGAATAGCAGCAACGCCCATTTTAGTGGCTAAAATTCTATCTTTAGCCACTGGCGAGCCGCCTCGTTGTATATGGCCAAGAATACACGGCGTACAATCAATGTCAGCTATTTTTTGCAACTGTTGAGCTAGGGCTGGGGCACCACCTTGCCATACATTTTCAGCGATAACAATGATATAGCTAGCATGACGATTTGCTTGTGCTTGCTTAATTTCCTTGGCGAGTATTTTCAGCTTATCGGTTTCGTTATCGCTACTATTTTTTTCCAATGATATATTATCAGGTGATAATTTCACCGGTGAAAAGTTCTCAAATGAAATGATCTGTTCAGCAGCACACGCGATACCCGCATTAAAAGCAATGTGACCACTGTGTCGGCCCATTAACTCCACGATAAAAATCCGTTCAAAGGCTTCTGCTGTATCACGAATTTTATCAATCGCTTCTATCGCGGTATTGACAGCTGTTGAAAAACCTATGGTGAAATCGGTACCGTCAATATCATTATCAATGGTGCCAGGAATACCTATAATTTGCCCAGACCACTGTTTTTCTAAGGCAATTAAACCGGTAAATGAACCGTCACCACCAATGACAATCAAGGCATCTATTTTTTCTTTCAATAACGTACTAGTTGCTTGTGCTATTCCTAATGGTGTTTTCATGGCAGGGCAACGGGCACTTTTTAAAATGGTTCCGCCTTTGTGGATAATGTGCGTAACATCGTTAATATTGAGTGGTCGCGAAACATCATCAATTAGGCCATTAAAACCAGCGCAAAAGCCAATAACACTCATTTGGTGATGTTTTGCTGCAATCACCACGGCTCGAATCGCCGCGTTCATACCTGGGGCGTCACCACCGCTGGTTAAAATAGCAATTCTCTTGACCTGGATATTGGTATTTTTTTTCATTAATTATCCTTGTGTTATGCCATCAGTTGTTTGAATATCCACCTAGGTTATCTTTAAATTACCAGTACATTGCAGAAATAAAAAATAGTTTTGCATTAAAGTAAGCTTAGTTTAATGTAGGTCAATGATCGGGGGTGTAAATTTACATTTTTTGTCTTTGGGTAAAGCGTTTTAAGCTCGCAGCCACACCATGATATACACTGACAGGATGGTATTAGATGATGAATATTAAGCAAACGTTACTTTGTATCTTACTTACTGTGCTAGTTTCTGGCTGTAGTTTTCGTTTTGTTTATAATCATTTAGATTGGTGGACAAATTGGTATCTTGATGATTATGTCTCACTCAATAAGCAACAACAGCAAGTTTTTGATGAGGAATTTGAGCAGCTACATTTATGGCACCGAAAAACCCAATTACCCGCTTATGCACAACAGCTTAAAACCCTGCAACTGGCGATAAATAGTGAAATAGATGAACAGCAAGTTGCTGATAATTTAGCGCTGTTTTTACAACATTGGCAAAACTTTTTAATGGCTGCAGAGCCTAAGTTACAATCGTTAGCCTATAGCTTATCAGACAAACAAAAAAGCCAACTCATTGAGGCATTAAATGAAGCTCATCAAGAGCAACTTGACGATAATGAAGAGCTTACTGAACCGGAATGGTTTGAAGAGCGTGCCGATGCTCAAAAAGATCAACTTAAAGCGTGGTTTGGTAAGTTGACGTCGGGACAAAAAATACAAGTAACATTACTGAGCAGAAATTATCAGCGTTCATTTGAACATCGCATGGACTATCGAGCACGTTGGACTAACCAGTTTTCCGAACTGTTAAATGGTGATTTACCGGATCATCAATTTAAGTATGAGTTTTATCGCTTATTTGTTAATGGTCGCAGTTTAAGAGATGACAGCTTTAACGCGATCACTGAAAATAATAATCAAGTATTCGCTAATATTTTTGTTTATATGGTGACATCAGCAACGGATAAGCAACGTAAACGTATTAATAAAAGACTTAATAAGGTATTGGGTGATGTCGAATATTTAATTAAGAATGATTAAATAGCACTATTATCACCGCGGTAATCATCATCGATAAAAATAAAAATAAAAATAAAAATAAAAAAGGTAGCGTGATTGCTACCTTTTTAGTTATAGATGATTCAGCATCAAACGTTATGCGAAGTGTTTTTTCGCTAAGGTTAATATTTTTAAGGTGTTGGTTGCGCCAACAGTCTCCATCAAATCACCATGCGTTAAGATCACTTTATCACCGGCTTTTAATTCTGAGCCCTTAGAGACAAGTGCTAACACGTCTTGGGCCATTTTATCATCGTTGTCACAAGCGGTAGAATCATAAGCCACTGGATAAACACCACGATAAATAGCCGTTTTAGTTAATGTTTTGCTATGACGGGATAACGAATAAATAGGTAAACCTGAAGAAATTCGTGACATAATTTTACTAGTATGACCCGACTCAGTTAAGGCAATAATTGCTTTAACGCCATCTAAATGGTTAGCCGCATACATAGCAGACATAGCAATGGTTTCAGACACTTCGGCAAAGGTCATTTCAACACGATGCTTAGACGTGGTAATCGAGCTTTCTTTTTCTGCGCCAATACAAACAGCAGCCATAGCTTTTACAGTTTCAACCGGATATTTACCGGCCGCCGTTTCAGCTGAAAGCATAACGGCATCAGTACCATCAAGCACGGCATTAGCAACATCCATCACTTCTGCACGTGTTGGCATTGGCTGCTCAATCATGGTTTCCATCATTTGAGTGGCAGTGATCACGACGCGATTCAGTTGACGACTGCGGGCAATAATATGCTTTTGTTTACCTACAAGGGCCGCGTCACCAATTTCAACACCTAAATCACCACGGGCAACCATTACCACATCAGAGGCTAAAATAATGCCGTCTAATACTTTGTCGTCATTAACGGCTTCAGCACGTTCAATTTTTGACACTAAGCGAGCATCACAACCCGCTTCTTGTGCTAATAAACGCGCTTCGCGCATATCTGCGGCATCGCGCGGGAAAGAAACGGCTAAGAAGTCGACATTAATTTTTGCCGCAAGCTTGATATCTTCTTTATCTTTATCTGTTAAAGCCGGCGCGGTCAGGCCACCACCTTGGCGGTTGATACCTTTGTTATTGGATAATGGGCCACCAACGGTTACTTCGGTAAACACTGATTGTCCTTTGGTTTCAAGTACACGCAATTGTACGCGACCATCATCAAGCAATAAAATATCACCAGGGATAACATCTTGCGGAAGTTTCTTGTAATCGATACCGACTTTTTCTTGATTACCTTCGCCTTTAGGTAAAGCCGCATCTAGTTCAAACTTATCACCAATGGCTAATCTGATAGGGCCATCTTTAAAAGTTGAAACACGAATTTTTGGTCCCTGTAAGTCACCTAAAATACCAACATAAATCCCAAGCTCTTTGGCTAATTCACGTACGGTATTTGCTCGATCAATATGGTCTTGTGGAATGCCGTGAGAGAAATTTAACCTAACCACATTTACGCCGGCAGCGAGTACTTCTTTCAGTACTGATCTTTCGTCAGTTGCCGGACCTAACGTCGCGACAATTTTTGTTCTTCTAGGCATGGTAATCCTTAAATTTATACAATATTTTACTTTAAAATCACTACAGGTGATTACACCAATAGCAGGTAATTAGTCTTTACGTTCAAAGCGTGAACTACGTAAGCTGTCTTTAACTTTCTTCAGGTTATCTCTAAATTTGGTGCCTCGACGTAAGGTAAAGCCCGTTGCCAAACAATCAATTAAGGTCAGTTGCGCAATACGCGATGCCATTGGCATATATAAGTCGGTATCTTCGGCAACATCGACTGATAGCACGATATTACATTCTTTGGCTAGCGGTGTTCCTGCGGTAGTGATACCGATAACGGTGGCATCGTTCTCACGGGCTAAACTCGCGACATCTACCAAAGATTTCGTTCTGCCAGTATGTGATATAACGACCACTACATCACCTTGACGACTATTTATAGCACTCATACGTTGCATTAATATGTCATCAAAATAAACCACAGGAACATTGAAGCGAAAAAACTTATTTTGTGCGTCATGCGCGACAACGGCCGAGGCACCTAAACCGAAAAAAGAAATTTTATTGGCTTGTGTGAGTAAGTCAACAGAGCGATTAATGGTTGAAGTGTCTAAACTTTTACGCGCGAGTTCGAGATTTGCCATGGTGGATTCAAAAATTTTTGAGGTGTATTCTTCCGCCGAATCATTTTCATCTACATGACGATTAACATAAGGTGTGCCGTTTGCTAAGCTTTGTGCTAAGTGCAGTTTAAAGTCTGGATAACCCTTAGTATCAAGGCGCCGACAAAAGCGATTTACCGTTGGCTCACTAATGTTTGCTTGTTTCGCCAAGGCAGCGATGCTGGCGTGTATAACCGTACCCGGTGATGATAGGATAACTTCTGCCACTTTACGTTCAGATTTACTAAAAGTATCTAACTCGTTAGCGATCTTTTCTAATATATTCATTACATATAAGCCTTAGCGTGTACCTTAACTGGTTATATACTTACCTAATTAAGAGTAACTGTAATTTATTTTCTGTTGTTACGACAGAAAAAATGAAAATTTATTTCATATTTTAGGCTAATATAAAACAAAAGCACTGAATTGTGCAAATATTTAATCAATTTATCTATTAAAGTTGGCTTGTAGTGGTTATTTTTAAATGAAATGCAAAATATGTAGTAATATTACAAAAAGTACTTTACTGCTACCGCTATAGCAGCTAAATTAGTGTTAAATGTAGTTTAGTTACAATGAAACTAATAAAAAATTAATTGAGAATAGATGCTATGAAAAACATAGATTGCCCTTTAGCAAGCGAAATTGTTATTTTTGGAGCGCTAGGAGATTTATCTCGCCGTAAGCTCTTACCCTCGTTATATCAATTAGAGCTGGCGGGATTATTGAGTGAAGATACCCGCATTATAGCGGTGGCAAGAGATGATCTTACTCTTGAACAATTTAGTAAACAAATTGATGAAAGCTTAAATGAGTTCATCGCTGAAGCACTGGATAGCAAAACAGTAACAAAATTTCTAGCGAAATTGGTTTATCAGCAACTAGATTTTAAAGAGACAAAATCTTATAGCAAACTAGCAAAAGTATTAGCTTCAACAGATGCTGCACGTGTTTACTACTTTTCAACACCACCGGCTATTTATGGTGATATTAGTGAAGGCTTAAAGTCAGCCAAACTAATCAATGATGCCGACCGAGTGGTCATGGAAAAACCTATTGGTCATTGTTTAGAATCATCAAAAGTGATTAATGACCAGGTGTCTCGTTACTTTAACGAAAATCAAATTTATCGTATTGACCATTATTTAGGTAAAGAAACGGTGTTAAATCTGTTGGTATTACGCTTTGCTAATACACTCTTTACTAATAACTGGGATCGAAACTGTATCGACCATGTGCAAATCACTGTCGCAGAAAGCGTTGGTATTGAAGGACGCTGGGGCTTTTATGATGAAGCCGGACAGATGCGAGACATGGTACAAAATCATTTACTGCAAGTGTTGTCGTTATTAGCGATGGAGCCACCGGCAGATTTAAGTGCTGATAGTATTCGTGATGAAAAACTCAAAGTTATCAAAGCGCTTAAGCCTATTACTCGTCAAAATGTTAAAGATAAAACCGTTCGTGGCCAATATGCTGACGGTTATTTAAATGGTGTTGCTGTCCCTGGTTATTTGAATGAAGAAGGTGCTAAAGCTAATAGTTCTACCGAAACTTTTGTCGCCATTAAAGCTGAAATTGACAATTGGCGTTGGGCTGGTGTGCCATTCTACCTTAGAACCGGTAAGCGTATGCCGCAAAAGCACAGTGAGATTGTTGTACACTTTAAGCAGCAAGCCCATAATATTTTTAACGAAAGCTATACGGATTTACCATCGAATAAATTGACCATTCGTTTACAACCAGACGAAGGTGTTGAGCTTGAAATGATGAATAAAATTCCGGGTATCGCTTCACAAATGCAAATTCATGAAAACAAGCTGGATCTGAGTTTTTCTCAAGCTTACGATAACCAACGTGTGGTTGATGCCTATGAACGCTTAATTCTTGAAGTGATAAACGGTAACCAGTCTTTATTTGTTCGCCGTGATGAAGTCGAAGCAGCATGGAAGTGGGCTGATAGCATTATAGCTGCCTGGCAATCAACCCATGAAGCACCTAAACCTTATGCTGCAGGTTCTTGGGGACCGGTGTCATCAATTTCTTTAATCGCACGCGATGATCGTCAGTGGGTAGAGTAATGTATAAAATTAATGAATTCGAACAACGTCAGCAATTAGATAATGAGCTTGCAGACAACGTAGCAGAGTTACTGTCTGCTGCAGTAAAAAATAATGGTAAAGCAAGTATCGCGGTTTCTGGTGGTTCGACACCGAAAGGTTTTTTCCAAGCTTTATCAAAGAAGCAACTCGCGTGGCATGCTATTACCATTACCTTAGCGGATGAACGCTGGGTTGATATCGACTCGACTGACAGCAACACCAAGTTAGTCCATGAGAACTTATTACAAAATGAAGCAGTAAAAGCTAAGTTTTTCCATTTAAAACAGGGTGAAGTGCTCACCGAAGAAACCTTAGCCGATTTAGATCTAGCGGCGCAAAAATTATTGCCTTTGGATGTGCTTATTTTAGGTATGGGCGAAGACGGTCATACCGCCTCTTTGTTTCCTTGTAGTGATGAAATAGTGCAGTGTTTAGCGCTTGATAGCGAAGCACTGATAAAAGTTACACCAAAAACGGCGCCACATCAGCGTATTAGTTTTAGTTTTGCTGCCTTAGCCAAAAGTAAAAATACCTTTTTACATATTAGTGGCATCAGTAAAAAGCAGGTGTTGGCTAACGCTATAGCCGGACAGGAATGTAAAGAAATGCCAATTAGGGCCTTTCTACAAGCGCCAGACGTTAATACACAAGTTTATTGGGCTGAATAATTATGAATAAAAATGTTATGAATGAAAATGTTTTACGGATCACACAACGCATTATCGACAGAAGTAAAGCCACTCGTGCTGTTTACCTTGACAAAATCGCCGGTGAAAAATCAACGACAGTACATCGTGCAAGCTTATCTTGTGGCAACTTAGCTCATGGCTTTGCTGCCTGTGGTAAAGATGACAAAGCAACATTACGTGGTGTTAACCATTCCGATGTCGCTATTGTTTCTGCTTATAATGACATGCTTTCTGCACATCAACCTTACCAGACGTACCCTGAAATTATTAAAGCGGCAATAAAAGAAACTGGTGGTGTAGCGCAATTTGCTGGTGGTGTACCTGCGATGTGTGATGGGGTTACCCAAGGTCAGCCAGGTATGGATTTAAGCCTGATGAGCCGTGATGTTATTGCTATGTCGACTGCTGTTGCGTTGTCGCACAACATGTTTGACGGCGCATTAATGTTAGGTATTTGCGATAAAATAGTACCTGGACTAATGATCGCCAGCATGACATTTGGTCACTTACCAACCGTTTTTGTACCAGCGGGTCCTATGCCTTCTGGTTTACCAAATAAAGATAAAGCCCGTGTACGTCAACAATATGCTGAAGGCGAGGTAGGCGAAGAAGAGTTATTAGCAGCGGAGTCTGCGTCTTATCACAGTGCCGGTACTTGTACGTTCTTTGGTACGGCAAATTCTAATCAGTTAGTTGTTGAGGTCATGGGGCTACATTTACCTGGCGCTTCATTTATCGCGCCAAATACACCTTTACGTGAAGAGTTAACCAAAGCAGCGGCAAGACAAGTCACACGTTTGACACAGCAATCTGGCAATTACATGCCAATCGGTAAAATGATTGATGAGCGTTCCTTCGTTAATGCCATTGTTGCCTTGTTAGCCACAGGGGGCTCAACCAATTTAACCATGCATATCATCGCTTTTGCTAAAGCGGCGGGTGTTATTATTAACTTCCAAGATTTTAATGATTTATCTGATGCAGTGCCTTTATTAACCCGTATATACCCGAATGGGCATGCTGACATTAACCAGTTTCAAGAAGCGGGTGGCATGGCACTGTTATTCAAAGAGCTTATTGATGCTGGTTTGGTACATGAAGACGTTGAAACTATTTGTGGCCGTGGCTTAAGTCGTTATACCCAAAAGCCAATTTTAGAAAATGGTAAATTACTCTGGGTTGACGGCGCAGCAAGCTCAGGTGATAGCGAAATCATTGCCACAACAGCAAATCCTTTTAGTAGCCACGGCGGCTTAAAAGTTATGAAGGGTAATTTAGGCATTTCAGTGCTGAAAACCTCATCATTGCGTGAGGGTAGTTTTGTTATTAAAGCACCTGCTGTGGTTTTTGAAGACCAACATGAACTTGATATTGCCTTTAATGCCGGTGAGCTAGATAAAGACTTTATTGCGGTGGTTCGCTTTCAAGGGCCAAAAGCTCGAGGTATGCCTGAATTACATAAACTCACGCCGCCATTAGGTGTGTTACAAGATAAAGGCTTTAAAGTTGCTTTAGTGACTGATGGTCGTATGTCGGGGGCGTCAGGTAAAGTTCCTGCGGCAATTCACTTATGTCCTGAAGCCTTAGATGGCGGTTTGATCTCAAAAATACAAACCGGTGACATGATTTTACTTGATGGTGAAAGTGGCGAGTTAACCTTGTTAGTTGAAGAAAGCGAATTATCAAAGCGTGAAAACGCAGTCTTTAAGGTTAATGGCCATCATCAAGGCATGGGCCGTGAATTGTTTGGCTTCATGCGACGTAACCTTAGCTCTGCTGAAACCGGTGCTTGCTCATTATTTTCTGACTATAGCGACGATGGTATTGAGAGTGAGGCGTAAACATGGTGGCTAACGAAATCAACATTATTGCTGACATTGGTGGCACCAATATGCGTGTTGCGCAGATCAATGAACAGGGTAATATCGCAAACATAGAGATTTACGCATGTGCTGATTATCCGGGGCTAGCAGAAGTGCTAACAAGCTTTTTGAGCCAACATCAATTGCTTGGTAAAAAAATTAATGCGTGTTTAGCCATAGCATGTCCGGTTGATAAAGATTTAATTGTTATGACAAACTTGCCTTGGCAGTTTTCTCAGCAGGCGTTAAAAGCACAATTACAATTGCATGAACTGGTGTTGATCAACGACTTTACAGCCATCGCTCATGCTATTCCGCAATTATCGGCTACGCAGAAAGTGCAAATTGGCGTTGGTGAAGCTATTCACGGTAAACCCATTTCAATTTGTGGCCCAGGTACGGGGTTAGGTGTTGCCAATTTAGTTGCGATAGATGGTACTTGGCATAGCTTGAGCGGTGAGGGCGGCCATGTTGACTTTGCGCCTGTTGATCAACAGGAAATCGTAATTTTAAACTTCTTAATGACCAAGTACGCACGAGTTTCGTATGAACAGTTACTCTCTGGGCTAGGTTTAGAACAAATATATCAAGCACTGAGCTTCATTAAAAATGGTACGGCTTCGCAGTTATCAGCAAAAGAAATCACCACAAACGGCTTAGCCAATCATTGTCAACTATGTGCTGAAACTATTGCGCAGTTTTGCCGTGTATTGGGCAGTTTTGCTGGTAATCTTGCTTTAACACTCGGTAGTTATGGCGGCGTTTACATTGCCGGTGGTATTGTCCCGCGTTTTATTGAGTACTTCCAAGCGAGTGATTTTAGAATGAGATTTGAAGCAAAAGGACGTATGTCGGGCTTTAACCAACCTATGCCAACCTTTGTTGTTACGGAAGAACAACCCGGCTTGCTTGGCGCTTCTGCATACCTTAAACAGTTTATGTCAGACCAAAATAAAACAACTAACACAATCAGGAATTAAGAGGGATTATGACGTTATCAAATAATTGGCAAATGCAGCCATCGGATCTTTTTGCCATGGGTCCTATAGTTCCTGTGTTGGTGATAAAAAATGTTGAAGATGCACTGCCAATCGCAGAGGCACTGCTTGCAGCCGATATTAAAGTGCTAGAAGTAACATTACGGACACCAGCAGCGTTAGATGTGATCAGCACCATTGCAAAACATTTGCCTGAAGCTGTTATTGGCGCAGGTACAGTAACAAACCGTGACTTGTTACAAAAATCTTACGACGCAGGAGCAAAGTTTGCCATCAGCCCTGGTTTAACGCAAGATTTACTCCAAGCCGGAAAAGCAGGTAACCTTGCCCTGATCCCCGGTATTTCTTCAATTTCTGAGCTAATGGATGGCATTGATAGTGGCTATGACCACTTGAAATTTTTCCCTGCAGAAGCTTCTGGTGGTGTCAAAGCACTACAATCAATTGGTGGGCCATTTCCTGATATTAAGTTCTGCCCAACCGGTGGAATTAACTTAAATAATGTCCGTGATTATTTAGCATTACCCAATGTTTCATGTTGTGGTGGTTCATGGTTAGTGTCGGATGAAATTATTCAGCAAGCTAACTGGCAAGAAATTACCCGTTTAGCTAAACAAGCGTTAGCTCATGTAAAGTAAGACCATGAAACATTAGCTATGCTTCATGGCTAATTAAACTTATAGAGCCAGGCAATAGCCTGGCTTTTTTATGGCTCGAAATAGATTACAGCCCAATTTTGTAGCTTTATTTCATTAATATCGGTTCAACACTCTCGTGATGTATCGATGATATAGCACTATAAGATGGGTTTAGGTAGGCAAAACAGGTTAAATTTTATGAGCTAACTATCGAGTTAATTATTTTATCTTGAAGAAAAAAAAGCCAGAATATATTCTGGCTTGGAGATTTTATTCGCTGGTATCTTAATGCGAAAGCAATAGCTTTACGATGTAGAGATATAGGTCGCTAAGTCTAGAATTTTATTAGAATAGCCAATTTCATTATCGTACCAAGAAACGACTTTAACGAAGGTGTCTGTTAACGCAATGCCGGCTTCAGCGTCAAATACAGAAGTACATCGTTCACCGATAAAGTCATTTGATACCACCGCATCTTCGGTGTAGCCTAAAATACCCTTTAATTCACCTTCAGAAGCGCTTTTCATTGCGGCACAAATTTCTTGATAACTTGCAGGCTTTGCTAAGTTTACTGTTAAATCAACGACTGAAACATTGGGTGTTGGTACTCGAAATGCCATGCCTGTTAGCTTGCCATTTAGCGCTGGAATAACTTTACCCACAGCTTTAGCCGCACCGGTAGATGATGGAATAATATTTTGGCCTGCACCGCGCCCACCACGCCAATCCTTTGCAGACGGGCTATCAACCGTTTTTTGTGTTGCGGTAGTGGCATGTACTGTGGTCATCAAGCCGTCTTTTATACCCCAGTTATCATTCAGTACTTTAGCTATAGGGGCTAAACAATTTGTTGTACAAGAAGCGTTTGAAACTATGTCTTGTCCAGTATATTCAGTGTTATTAACACCCATAACAAACATCGGCGTATCGTCTTTTGATGGGGCTGACAGTACCACCTTTTTTGCGCCTGCGGTTATGTGTTTACGAGCACTTTCGTCAGTTAAAAATAATCCGGTAGACTCAACCACAACGTCAACATCTACATCATGCCACTTTAAATTTAATGGGTCGCGCTCTGCGGTTACACGCACATTCTTGCCGTTAACCACTAAGTGACCATCAACAACTTCTACAGTGCCATCAAAACGACCATGAGTAGAGTCGTATTTGAGCATATAGGCAATGTAATCAACATCAATTAAATCGTTAATCGCAACTACATCAACATCTGCTCTAGCAAATGCTTCTCTAAACACGAATCGGCCGATTCGACCAAAACCGTTGATACCTACTCTAATTGTCATAATAAAACCTTAAAATAATTTATGTAGTAAAATTACACCATTTATCAGGAATTACAAGAAATAAATCGTCATAGAGCAATAAATATTGATTTTGCACTTGTTTTATTACGTATTGTTACTAAAATACCCGACATTAAGCTGAGCTTATATTAATATGGCTGTATACTGGCTTTTTAATAGGAGTCACCTCTATTGGTAATACAATTTGACTTACCTTTAATATTTTGGATATTTTATGATAAAAAACAAAAGCATATGTGATATTGGATTTATTGGTTTAGGCGTAATGGGGAAGAACTTAGTCCTTAACTTAGCCGATAATGGTTTTAGTATCGCAGCATTTGATCTCGATATTAGCAAAATAGAAGGGGTGATTTCGCAAGATAAAGCCGAAAGTGGTTTATCAACCGCTCGTGTTGTGGGGTGTTCTTCTTATACTGAACTACTTGCTTGTTTAAAACCGCCACACCTCATCGTATTATCGGTACCTGCTGGAGCGCCTGTTGACCAAGTATGTGAAAACTTGATCGGTGCTGGCATCCAGCCTGATGATATTGTTATCGATACTGGCAATAGCTTGTGGGTTGATACGGTGGCACGCGAGAAAAAATATAAAAGTAATTTTATTTTATTTTCTTCAGCGGTTTCTGGTGGTGAAGTTGGCGCGCGTTTTGGACCAGCATTGATGCCTAGTGGCTCTGCGTATGCATGGACACGGATCAAACCTATCTGGCAAGCAATAGCGGCGAAAGTTGATGCAAAAACAGGTAAGCCGATTGAGCGTACAAAACCAGGCGAGGTCGTCACCGAAGGTGAACCTTGTGCGGCATATATTGGCCCAGCAGGTGCAGGCCACTATGTTAAAATGGTTCATAACGGTATTGAATACGCTGATATGCAAATTATTTGTGAGGCATATCAAATGTTACGCGATGGGTTAGGGCTAAACAGTGACGAAATAGCGGATATTTTTCAAGGCTGGAATCGTGGTCCGTTAGAAAGTTACTTAATGGAAATATCGGTTGAAGTGTTACGTCATCGTGTTGGTGAAGAACAAACTCCCTTGGTTGACTTAATTTTAGATAAAGCCGGTCAAAAAGGTACGGGACTTTGGACGGCAGTCAGTAGCTTGGAATTAGGCACACCCGCGCCAACGATTGCACAAGCGGTTTATGCGCGCTCTATATCATCATTTAAAGATTTACGTGTGCAAGCTGCCGCTAAATTGCCTGGGCCACCAGCGATAACATTTGATGTGAATGAAAAAGAAGCATTTATTGAGCAGTTACATGATGCTATATATAGCGCAAAAATTTGTGCTTACGCTCAGGGCTTTCAATTAATGAAATTGGCAGAGCTAGAGCATAATTGGCAGCTTAACTTTGCTAGCATTGCAAAAATTTGGCGTGCAGGCTGTATTATCCGAGCTGCGTTTTTACAGTCAATCACTCAAGCGTTTGAGCGTACACCTGATTTAGATAACTTACTACTCGATGATTTTTTTGCTGAGCAGTTAAGCCTTCATCAATTGAACTGGCGTAAAACCGTGTCAAATTCTGCTCTGATGGGTATTCCAACTGGCGCAATATCATCTGCGTTATCGTATTACGACGCTATGCGCTGTGCTGCTTCACCGGCAAATTTATTACAAGCACAGCGAGACTTTTTTGGTGCCCATACCTTTGAGCGCACTGATAAAGTGGGTAAAAAGTATCATGTTAATTGGTCCACACCAGTGCGTGATATGGTCGAAATAAGTTAAATACCATCAGTACATATTGTGCTATTTAAGTAAAATACTTATGTAGCACAAGATATTGAATAGCCAAGTTTACAAAGCGCTACCTGACTATCAGTGTCAGGGGTTAACAATATTTACATGTGAGGGGATTTGAACTCACCGGATCTGATCTTCTTTAACGTTGTCGCGGCCACTTTGTCTAAAAACGTGCCATTTAAGTTGTTGGCACTGACATAGCTTTCTAAGCTTTTCGTGGTTATATTGGTATCTTCGGGGCTATATAAATGTAATATTTTCGACCAAATATAAGCTTGTTTATACTCTTTTTTATCGGCAAAAATACTCGCTATTGATTTAAATATCTCATTGTCTACCTTGGCATCCATCGGATATAGCTCTAACGCATGATAGAGAATTTTTAAGGTTTTATTAGGATCACGTTTAGCATAAAAACTCGCTAAATTAACTTGTCTGTTAGGCCTTTCCAGTAACTCATTACCTTCTAACGCAACAAACTTACCTAACGAGTGCTCATTTAGATATCGCGACCAATGATAAAATAAAAGATCTGGATGCTCAGAATTACGCGTCGCCAGTGAAATTTCTTTAATTTTAGCTTGTGCTTTAATAACATTATCAATACGTATGGTCTTTTTTACCTTTAACTTGATATGCTCAATTTTTGACGCATGCTCCATACATTTCCCATAACCCTCGTAAGCAATTAATTGTTGAAATTTATTACTATCGCTGGCTTCGGTTTTATGTGCTAAGTTAGCAAAACCAACCGCAATCCTTTCACGTTTACACCAAGTGTCTTCTTGAAACTCTTGACAAATTTCGGGATTTTGATCGCATAACTCAGCAAAATTGGGTCCGTTTTCACAAGCCATTAATGTACATAAAGGCAAAATGCCGGCAATTTTATAAAATTTCATATTTTTCTCAATTATAGCCCTGAAAAACGTCTGTAACTGGTGGCGAAATAATTCATGTTGGATTACAATATGCGCCGCATTTAGTTTATTAGTAATTATATCTGTTAATTAATAATAACCCATCGTTCAATTGACTGAAATAAAAGGTTTACGCAATGACTTCTCATCTTGAGGAACAATATCAAACTAGTTGGCAAGAACGTCAAACATTCGCTGAAAACATGCAGCCGATCATCGGACAATTATTTAGAAATAACGGTATCGAAATTTCTATTTATGGCCGCCCACTAGTAAATGCTTCTGCTATCGACATTATTAAAGCACATAAATCAGTGGCTTTACACGAAGAAAATAAATTACGTTTACGTGAGAGCTTCCCATTCGTGAAAGCGTTAGCCAGCATGTCTTTAGCGCCTGCGCGTATTGATGTTGGTAAGTTAGCCTACCGTTATTTATTTAAAGGCGAAGCAAACGGCCTGTCAATTGAACAATTTTTAGAAAAACAATTAAGTACTATTGCGAAAGATACCGACGTGCAAGAAACTAAAGACGTTGTACTTTACGGCTTCGGTCGTATTGGCCGTTTATTAGCGCGTTTATTAATTGAACGAGCGGGTCCAAACGCTAAATTAAACCTGCGCGCTATTGTTATTCGCCCAGGCAAAGAAGATGATTTAGAAAAGCGTGCGAGCTTGCTTCGTCGTGACTCAGTTCACGGCGCATTCAACGGTAGCATCACCATTGATAAAGAAAATAACGTTATTAAAGCTAATGGCGCTTTTATCAAAATCATTTATGCCAAATCACCATCAGAAATTGATTACACCGCTTACGGTATTAATAATGCGTTAGTGGTAGATAACACAGGTATTTGGAGCGATGAAGAAGGTCTAGGTCAACATCTTCAATCTAAAGGTGTTGCTAAAGTATTACTAACTGCACCCGCTAAAGGCGATATAAAAAATATCGTTTATGGCGTAAACGAAGATATGATTTTATCTGAAGACAAAATTATTTCTGCTGCCAGTTGTACAACTAATGCCATTACACCAGTGCTTAAAGCGTTAAACGACGAGTTTGGTATTCGCAATGGCCACGTTGAAACGGTACATTCTTATACTAACGATCAAAACTTAATTGATAACTACCATCCTGCGCCTCGTCGCGGTCGTAGTGCACCATTAAATATGGTGATCAGTACTACAGGTGCAGCTAAAGCGGTAGCTAAAGCGTTACCAGAGTTGAAAGGTTTACTAACAGGTAACGCGATTCGAGTGCCTACGCCAAACGTTTCAATGGCTATCATGAACTTGAACTTGAAAAAAGCCACAGACAAAGCTGCATTGAATGACTACTTACGTCATATTTCTTTGAACTCTAAACTACAAAATCAAGTTGACTATACGGCTTCTACTGAAATTGTATCAACCGATTTAGTAGGCTCTCGTTATGCAGGTGTTGTTGATTCACAAGCAACAATTGTTGACGGCGATCGCGCTGTACTTTACGTATGGTATGACAACGAGTTTGGTTATAGCTGTCAGGTTGTACGTGTTATGTTAGCAATGGCTGATATCAACGTACCAACATTACCACTAACTTAATTCATGGTATTTAATATCGCTTAGCTCTTTGATGCTTTGCGTGTTTAAAAAGCGTTTACCTTTTAGGTAAGCGCTTTTTTTATCGCTTTTTTCCAAGCAAAACTAAAGTTAGACATTAACATGCCGATATAGCAGCTATAATGAATAGCAACACGAACAAAAGGTGAGGTTAACTATGTCAGTTGAATTAAATACAAATAGCGCTGTATCATCAAGTATTGAAACTACGCTTGCGGTTAAAAGTGCAAACTTAGTTAAATCACAAACTGAGCTAGAAGGTCAAATGGCATTAAACTTAATCGCTTCAGCTGTAGTTGATAATATAAGTTTACCCGCATCAGGAAATAGCGGGCAAAATATTAATATTAAAGTTTAACGCTAAAATTAGTTTATATACATCGAGCCGGTTTTGGCAGGCCGGCATATTTAGTCGCTTGTTTGGCAGGACCTTCTTTAAATATACGATATAAATAGCGGCTACTGGCTTTTTCTTCACCAAACTCGGCCTTCATTGCTTTAGTTAAGGCACGAATAGCAGGCGATGTATTGTAGGTTAAGTAAAACGCCCTAACAAAACGAATAACTTCCCAGTGGGCTTCTAATAGCTCTATCTCATCACTTTTTGCTAATAAAACTGCTACGTCTTCATTCCACTGTTTATAATCGAGTAAGTAACCTTGCTTATCAGTAGCTAAGCTTGTGTTGTTATAGTGTATTGTCATGACCAAGTAATTGAATTATCGAAGGTAAAAATAAGCTTAAGCACATCATCAAAGGTAATAGCAGTAAATAATGTTTGTTCACTGTATTGTGCTCGCGCGTTTGCGTGTAGGCTAACAAAGTAGATGCTAATATCCGGTTGTTTTGTTAGTGCCGCTAACAGCAACGGGTGCTGCAAATTATAGCAACCGTCATCCATTAATAATATAGCGTCTCGTGGCAAACTCATATTGAGGCATTGCGCTAAGGCGTTACTGGTAAAGCCTGAATCTCTAACTATGTGTAACATTGCCATGGGTTAAAACCTGTAAATCACGTGATGTGAATGTAGACGTTGGCTGAACTCGTTTTGCGCTAATACCTGTATATTATCGATATGAAAGTTCGCAGGTAAGTTTCGTTCATTTAATGACTCCTTGCAGAGATAAATATTTTCAATGTCATAAAATTCTAATGCTGAAAATGTTTTTAAATAATCTTTCACCGCAATTGATGAAGCGTTTTGATCCCCGATCATCTGAAATACGCCATCACCAATAAAAAACAGCGATATCGCTTGTTCAAACGAGCCAAATATTAACGCAGCGTCGAGTGCTTCTTTACCAGCAGCGCTTGAAAAGGGCGCTTGGGTATTAACAATGGCGACAGTTTTAGTCGCTTGAGTGACATCTGACATTATAATTGCACCACACGTTCTGCTTTACTGGTTAACTCAACTAACTCACCTAATCCTGATACCGTAAACACACTATCAATATTAGAAGTCTCTTGGCTTGGTTCGTGGCTCAGTTCATGGCTACTAGGCTCATGATTGTTAAGTTCATCAGTCAAACCACGCTTTTCTGCGGCGCTAATACACAAGTAGAGCGGCACATCATAACGGCTATTGAGTTGCTGCCATTGCGTAAGCGTTTGAAACTCATCGCTAGGTATCGATAAGTGCTTAGCTGCATTTAATACACCGTCTTGATAAAAAAATACGCCAATGACTTTTACATTGTTTTCAATTGCCGCATGCACAAGATTAATGGCACTTGTAGTCAAATTGCTATTTGGCGGTGTGGTAACCACTAAAGCTAATGTGTTTTGCATAATCGCCTTACTTAAAAACAGGTAATAAAAAAGCCTCAATACTGAGGCTTTATATTTTATACGTAGAGTATAAACAATTACTAATCACATTTAATGATTTTTAACTGCTAATTAGTCATCGCTACCGAAAACACCTAAAAGGCTTAACAGATGTACGAAGATATTATAAATATTCAAGTATAGAGAAACAGTTGCACGAATGTAGTTTGTTTCACCACCATGAATAATACGGCTAGTATCAAATAAAATCAAACCAGACATGATCATAATAATTGCAGCACTAACAGCTAGTGACAATGCAGGTATTTGGAAAAATAAGTTTGCAACCATGGCAATAACAGCAACAATTAAACCTACCATTAAAAAGCCACCCATGAATGAGAAGTCTTTTTTACTTGTTAACGCGTAGCCAGAAAGTGCAAAGAAAATTAATGCTGTACCACCTAATGCTTGCATAATTAATGAAGCGCCATTTGGCATTGCTGCATAATAGTTAAGCATTGGACCTAAAGAAGCCCCCATTAAACCAGTGAAAGCAAAAATCCAAAAAATACCACTCGCTTTATCGGCATTCTTATTAACAACAAATAATAAACCGAATGAAACTAAGGTCATTACTAGGGCAGCCATATGAGACAAGCCCATCGCCATAGAAACACCAGCAGTTACGGCACTAAACGCCAAAGTCATCGAAAGTAACATGTAAGTATTTTTTAATACCTTGTTAATTTCAATCGCTGAACTTCTACTAGCATCTAAACTAATATTTGATTGCATAAAATTTCCTCTAAGTATGCTAATTGTATATTTTAGATATGGTCAAATGTTAAAAGTTCAAGGGTAAATCAAATATTTAACCTCTAATTTTTCACGATAAGTTAAAATTAACCACAAACCATATTGACATATTATGGCACGCTATTTTTTTAATTACTATCTTTAACATGGCTGATATCTATCAATAATCCAGATAAATGATTTACTGAAGCTTAAATAGCTAGCGTTGTTGCCATGCTACACCAAGTTTTTCGTAACTGTCGATAACCTCCTGCTTTCTATAGCAATTACTACTGTGATCATTGATCAAGCCTGCCGCTTGTAAATGTGCATAAATAATAGTGGAACCAACAAACTTAAAGCCACGTAACTTTAAATCTTTACTCAAGGCATCAGATATTGGCGACGTAGCAGGGTAGTCACCTAATTCCTCTACGCTATTTACTTGCACCTTATGATCAACAAATGACCAAATGTAATTAATGAAGCTACCAAATTCCTGCTGAATTTCGATATAACATTTAGCATTATTGATGGTTGCCGCTATTTTACCTTTGTGGCGAATAATGCCTGCATCTAACACTAAACGTTCTTCATCTTCGAGCGTAAATTTTGCTACTTTATCTACATCAAAGTTAGCAAAAGCTTTTCGGTAGCCATCACGCCTTTTTAAAATCGTGTACCAACTTAAGCCCGCTTGAGCAGATTCAAGCACCAGATATTCAAACATCTTATTATCATCAAGCACTGGCACACCCCATTCATCATCATGATAAGCCACATAATCGGGTTTTGATGTATCAAGCCACGGACAACGACAACGTTTTTCTTCACTCACGAGCTTTCCTTAAATGTAAAAACAACAATATTTGCTTAAATAAATGGCAAATTGTTGATTTTTTTAGCAAACAAACTTTTTTATAGAATAAATGCTTTACAAGAGAATATCGAGCCTTTAATATTCGCCTCGTTCTGAAGCAGCAATGCTTTTTAACTTCAGGTGAGATGGCTGAGTGGTCGAAAGCACCGGTCTTGAAAACCGGCAAGGGTTTGTAGCCCTTCTAGAGTTCAAATCTCTATCTCACCGCCACATTAAGAAAAGGCGCTAATCGAAAGATTAGCGCCTTTTTGCTTTATGAGCATAAAACCCATTAGGGTTTGTAGCGCTAAACCTTTCGATAGAGTTCAAAGCTTTAACTGACCGCCGCATTAAGAAAAGCCCGTTAATCGAAAGATTGACGGGTTTTTTGCATTATTAGCATTAAAACCATTAGGGTTTGTAGCGCTAAACCTTTCGATAGAGTTAAAAGCTTTATCTGACCGCCACATTAAGAAAAGGCGCTAATCGAAAGATTAGCGCCTTTTTGCTTTCTGTATAAAAAAGACATAGGGTTTGTAGCACTACACCTATTGCTAGAGTTCAAAGCTCTATATTACCACCACATATTATAGATAAGCCTCTGTTTTACAGGGGTTTTTATGCCTGCCACTTTCTGAGCCGTCAAAATTTCACGTTACCGTAAAAAGATACCTCATATAAAATTAATCGAACCTCATCATCCCGATCAGAACCCCATCATTTATATAAGGTTGCAGGTAACGTGGACAATTACATCCGTTGTGCACCTCATTGCATCATAACTGCCAGTGATTAAACGCTGCCACCAAATAGCATTTTAAGCTAATAAGTAATTACATGAGATCTGAAAGAGGACTTTTAACACCATTTGCCCCTCGCTCAATTACATGCGTATATATTTGTGTTGTTCTAATGTCAGTATGACCTAATTGCTCTTGTACCGTACGAATATCAGCACCTCGTTGTAATAAGTGCGTAGCAAATGAATGGCGTAACGTATGACACGTAACGTTTTTTTCTATACGCGCTTTCTTTGCCGCTTGTTTTACTACTTTTCTTATCGATGTTTCATTTATATGATGTCGTCTAAGCGCATTTACTTCGGGATCTATACTGAGTCTTTTTGAAGGAAATAAATAATGCCATCCTAACTCTTTTCGAGCGTTAGGGTATTTCATACTGAGTGCGAAAGGCAAATGCACACCCTGATAATCAGGGATTTTAGAGTCATATTTAAAAAGCAATTCAACGCTATTTATTTGCATCTTTAATGCATCAATAAGCTCTTTTGCCAAAGTCACGCAGCGGTTTTTTCCTCCCTTACCTTGCCACACTCTTACAGTATAAAAATCAAAGTCTATATCTTGTACTCGTAAACGAACAGCTTCCATTAATCGTAGGCCGCTACCATACATAAGTTGACAAATTAATTGATAGTTAGCGTCAATTTGTGGAAGCAGTGCTGATATTTCTTTTTGAGTTAGTACGACAGGCAGTTTTTGCTGAATATGGCTTTTATTAAAATTCAATTCCAATGTTAATTCATTTTTAAGTACATATTTGTACATATACGATAAGGCATTCAATGCTAATGCCTGTGTTTTAGGCGCCACATTTATGACATTAGCCAAGTGAGAGAGAAAAGACTCAACTTCATTATTATGGCAAGTGCTAGGGTGCCGCTTATTATTAAAAATGATAAACGCTTTTATCCAATATAAATAAGACTCGATAGTGCGTTTTGCATATCTTTTTGTCCACATCT